>Ga0172363_10002849_pt1 | contig 13967 bp, 6 predicted proteins | sample LakKivs2_kivu2a2_FD_114541 | JGI IMG/M metagenome (GOLD analysis project Ga0172363, IMG submission 114541) | Sediment microbial communities from Lake Kivu, Rwanda - Sediment s2_kivu2a2 | ecosystem: Environmental > Aquatic > Freshwater > Lake > Sediment | place: Rwanda: Western Province, Lake... | reverse complement strand
GATCCATCCCCGCTGGCTGCGTTGCGCTCCCTCCGTCGTACCTCCAGTACGCCTGCGGTCGCGCGCCTTGCCAGCGGGGCGCCTCGTCGGCCACCTGGTCCCGAACTTGCGGGGCGCTGTACTAAGGAGACGACCATGTCAACCACCACGACCAGCCCCCGCCGGTCCCATCGGGTGCGAGCCTCCGCCCCGCAAAGGTGTCTCCCTCTGCGGCCTTCCGCGACGTCGCCGCGCTTGTCGCGGGCTCAGGGCCCGCCGTCAAGCATGAACCTACGCTTCGCGTGTGATATACGCTGCCTTTCCAACCATGGCTGCGGCAGCCTTCTACGACTTGGACGGCACCTTGTGCCGCACGAATCTCGTGCACGCATTCGCGTACAACGCGCGCAACCAGCAGGGGCTGGTTCGCAGCGTGACGCGCACGCTCTCGACCTTGGTCAGCATCCCCGGCTTCTTGGCGGCTGATCTTTTCGATCGACGGCTGTTCAACGAGATCTTCTTCCGCCGCTACAAGGGCGAGTCCGAAGACCGCCTGCGCTACCTGGCCGAGGAGCTGTTCGACAAGGTGGTCAAGCCCTCCATCTATCCGGGCGCCTACCAGCTGGTCGAGAAGTCGCGCCAACTGGGGTTGCGCCAGGTGCTGGTCACGGGCGCCATCGATTTCACCGCGGCTCCCCTGGTGCGCCACCTGGGGCTTGACGACATGGTGACCAACCACCTTGAATTCGTTGACGGCAAGGCCACCGGCCGTCTCCTGCCGCCGGTGATGGCCGCAGCTACCAAGGCGAGCTGGATACGCGTCTATGCGGAAAAAGAGGGGCTCAATCTCTCGGAATGTTATAGCTACTCGGACAGCATGAGCGATCTGCCTATGCTCTCCATGGTCGGCCACCCCACGGCGGTCAACCCGGACTTTCGCCTGAAAAACACGGCCCGCCAGCACGACTGGCCGATTCTGGATTTGCGATAAACACGATGAGCAAGCGCGAAATCAAGGCCCTGCGCGGGCCGCTGCCCCGTCACAAGGAAGGCGACGAGGTCGTCTACATCGACAACGACTCGGCCCCGCGCCTGATCTTCTCGGGCGAAGACATCTTGGCCGAGGATCTGCCCATCGGTACGCGTGTGGTTTACGCCAAGCCGCCCATCGAGGGGCTCAACAACCGCGGCGCGGCCATCCGCTACGCCATCAACCACCCGCTGGAGGCGGACCCGCTCTACGCCCAGCTCGCCCCCGGCATGCGCGTGACCATCGCCCTCGACGACATCAGCCTGCCCCTGCCGCCCATGCGCACGCCCGACATCCGGCAGACGATCTTGGAGATCCTGCTCGAGCTCCTCGACGCCAACGGCGTGGACGACATCCACCTCCTCATAGCCAACTCGCTCCACCGCCGCATGACCGAGGGCGAGATGAAGCGCATGGTGGGCAAGAAGATCTTCGACGCCTTCTTCCCCGACCGCTATTACAACCTCGACTCCGAGGATGCCGACGCCTTCGTCCACCTGGGCAAGACCGCTCAGGGCGAGCCGGTGAACATCAGCCGCCGTGCGGTCGAGAGCGACCTCACCATCTACGTGAACGTCACCTTGGTCCCCATGGACGGCGGGCACAAGTCGGTGGCGGTGGGGCTGTGCGACTACGAGAGCGTGCGCGTGCACCACGAGCCCGACACCCTGCTCGCCTGCGACAGCATGATGGATCCGCCGCGCTCGATGCTCTCCACCAAGATCGACCGCCAGGGCGCCATCGTCGACCAACACATGAAGGTGTTCCATATCGAGACCGCGCTCAACAACCGCATGTTCGCCAACCCGACCGCGTTTCTGGGCAAGAACGAGGACGAGTTCTCGGAGTTCGACCGCATGAAGTACGAGGCCCTGCGCTTCGGCCTGTCCAAGCTGCCGGCAGGGGCCAAGCGCAAGATCTTCGGGGCCATCCCTTCCGAATACGAACTCGTGGCCTGCTACGCGGGCAAGACCGAGCCGGTGCACGCGCGCATCCTGGCCAAGCTCTACGACCAGTACATGGTGAGCATCCGGGGCCAGAGCGACATCGTCATCTTCCCCATCCCCTACGTCATGCCCTACAGCATCAACTCGATCATGAACCCGATCCTGGTGCAGGTCATGGGGCTGGGCTACTTCTTCCATTTCTATCGGGGCAAGCCCGTGCTGCGCAAGGGCGGGGCGCTCATCCTCTGCCATCCCTGCTACGACGAGTTCGATCCCAAGTTCCACCCGAGCTACATCGAGTTCTTCAACCGCCTGCTGCCCGAGACGCGCGACGCGCACAAGTTGCAGCACAAGTACGAAGAGGAATTTGCCAAGAACCCGAGCTACATCGAGATGTATCGCCGCGGGAACGCCTACCACGGGGCGCACCCGTTTTTCATGTGGTACTGGGGCGAGCCCGGCCGGCAGTACGCGGGCAAGGTCATCGTGGCCGGGGCCACGAATGCGCACGTGCCCGAGCGCCTGGGCTGGGAGCGCGCCGAATCCCTCACCCTGGCCATCGCCATGGCGCGCGGCTTCGTCGGCCCGTCGGCGTCGATCACCTTGATGAAGTGGCCGCCCATCGTGATGGCGGATGTCGAGTAGTTAGGGGAGGTCATGAGCCCGCGCTCGGCACGTCCGCCTTCCCAGCTTTCGGTGCGGGAGATCTACCGCGACCGCCACGTCCTCGTGCTGGGGGGCACGGGGTTTCTGGGCAAGGTCCTCTTGAGCCTGCTCCTCCGCAACTTCCCCGAGGTGGGCCGCGTGTACGTCATGGTCCGGCGCGGGACCGGCACCTCGAGCGAGGCGCGCTTCTGGGACCAGGTGGTGCCGTCGCACCCCTTCGATCCCTTGCGCGAGCAGCACGGCACGAGCGAGAAGCTGCGCGCCTTTCTGCAGGACAAGGTGCGCGTGGTCGACGGCGACATCACCGAGACCGACCTGGGCATGGCCGACGAGGAGGCGGCGCGGGTCGCCGGCGATATCGACGTGGTCATCAACTCGTCGGGCAAGGTGACCTTCAACCCGCCGCTCGAATCGGCCCTGCGCACCAACGTGCAGGGTATCAAGAACGTGCTTGCCTTCGTCAAGCGCATGCGGCGGCCGGCCATGATTCACACCAGCACCTGTTTCGTGGCCGGCAACCGTAGCGGCGAGATCTGGGAGAGCGAACCCATCGACGGCTACTTCCCGCGCTGGCGCGAGCTGCCCGCGACCCGCTTCGACGTCGAGCAGGAGATCGCCGACTGCGCCCGCATCGCCGCCGAGGTGCGCGCGCAGGCCGACGACGCCCAAGTAGTGGCGCGGCTGCGACAGCAGGCGCGCGATTTTTTGCGCGAGGCGAACCGCGACCCCGACGACGAGGCCGCCCTCAAGATGGGGCTCGCGCGCGAGCGCAAGGACTGGATCCGCAGCGAGCTTACCCTACGCGGCATCAAGCGCGCCAACGAGTGGGGCTGGCCCAACATCTACACCTATACCAAGAGCATCGGCGACCAACTGGTGGCGCGCGAAACCGGGGTCGTGCGCTCCATCGTGCGCCCGGCCATCGTCGAGAGCGCCATCGCCTATCCCTTTGAAGGCTGGAACGAGGGCTTCACCACCTCGGCGCCTCTCGTGTATCTGGCGCTGAAGGGCCAGAACAAGCTGCCGGTCTCGGAGTCGCTCATCCTCGACATGGTGCCGGTGGACTACATCGCGGGCGGCATGCTCATGATCGCGGCCCAGGCCTGCGTGGAGGAGCCGGCCCTCGTGCACCAGCTCGCGGCCGGGGATCTCAATCCCGCGCGCATCGGCCGCGTGACCACCCTGACCGGGCTCTACAAGCGGCAGCGCTTCCAGAACAAGGAGACCGGCAACAAGTTCGTAAACGAGCTGGCCGCGCGCATGGAATTCCGGCCGGTGAGCTACGAGGAGTACGACCGGACCTCGCTCCCGCTCGTGAGCCGCATGTCCGAGAAGGTCTCCGACGCCTTGGACAGGATCCGGCCGCGCTGGGGCGGCGGCCGCTTCGCCAACTGGGTCGACCAAGTCAAGAAGAAGGTGGACGAGGTGAAGCGCATCACCACCGACGCGAGTCGGGACATCGACCTCTTCCGGCCCTTCATCCTCGACAACGAATACGTCCTGCGCGCCGACAACATCCGCGCCCTGCGCGAGCGGTTGAGGCCCGACGAGCGGGCCCTGGTTCCGTGGTCGCCCGAGACCATCGACTGGTACGACTACTTCATGAACATCCACTTCCCGGGCCTGCAGAAGTGGGTGCTGCCCGAGCTCGACGAGACCTACGCGCCCAAGCCCAAGAGCGTGTATGCCTACCGCGACCTCTGCGAGCTCTTCGACACCACCACCAAGCTGCACAAGACCCGGGTGGCCATGCGCATGGAGCGCGGCGGCCGGCTGGAGTCGTACAGCTACCGCGACCTTGGCGAGCTGGCCGAGCGGGCGGGTGTGTTTCTTGTCGGTAAGGGCATCAAGACCGGGGATCGCGTGATCCTTTTCGCCAAGAACTCGCCCGAGTGGGCCATGGCTTACTTCGGCATCCTCAAGGCGGGCGCCACCGCGGTGCCGGTGGCCCATGATTCGACCACGGTCGAGGTCGTCAACATCGCGCGCGCCTCGGGCGCGGCCGGTATCATCCTGGGCGAGGATCTTCTCGACAAGCGGCCGGGCCTGGGCCGCGAATTGGCCGAGGCGGGCCTCGGTACGCAACTGTGGCCGTTTGCGGCGGTGTTCGAGATCCTCGACCTGGCGGTGGAGAACGAGCGCAAGAAGCTGCTCCTCACGAAGCATGCCGCCGATTCCGTGGCGTCGCTCATCTTCACCTCGGGCACCACCGGCCATCCCAAGGGCGTCATGCTCACCCACCGCAACTTCACCTTCATGGTGGCCGAGCTGTCGCGCGTGTTCGACCTGGGCACCTCCGACTGCATGCTCTCGGTCTTGCCCCTGCACCACACCTTCGAGTTCTCCGCCGGCCTGCTCGTGCCGCTCGCGCACGGCACGCGCATCACCTACATCCCCGACCTCACCGGCGACACCATCAACCACGCCTTGAAGCACGGCAAGATCACCGCCATCGTCGGCGTGCCCGCCCTGTGGGAGACCCTGCGGCGGCGGGTGCTCCAGCGCTTTTCCGACAAGTCGGAGATCCTCGAATCCGCGGTCAAGGCGCTTGCCGACGCCAATTTCGAGGTGCGCGCGCGTACCGGTTTCGACCTCGGCATGTTTCTCTTTCTGCCCGTGCACGAGAAGCTGGGCGGCCGCATCCGCTACATGATCAGCGGCGGCTCGGCCCTGCCGCCCGAGGTGCTCAAGACCTTCTACGGCATGGGCTTCGACTTCTTCGAGGGCTACGGCCTCACCGAAACCTCGCCCGTGCTCGCGGTGAGCACGCCCAAGCAGAAGCCCATCGCCGGCTCGGTGGGGCAGCCCCTGGCCGGGGTCGAGGTCAAGATCGACAACCCCGACGATTCCGGGGTGGGCGAGGTCATCGCCCGCGGCAGGAACGTGATGGCCGGCTACTGGCAGGACGAGGAAGCCACGGCAAACGCGATTCGCGACGGGTGGTTTCGCACCGGGGATCTCGGCCGCTTCGACGCGGACGGGAACCTCTACATCGTCGGGCGGAGCAAGGAAGTCATCATCGATGCCAACGGCAAGAACGTCTACCCCGACGAGATCGAGGACCTCTACAAGAACTCGCCCTACATCAAGGAGCTGTCGGTGGTCGGGCTGCCCGACGGGGTGGCCGAGCACGTGGCCTGCGCGGTGGTGCCGGATCTGGCCCACGATCCGTCGCTGTCCTTGGCCGAGGTCAAGCAGAGGATCGAGAACCACTTCCGGAGCGTGGCCTCGCCGCTGCCCTTCTGGAAGCGGGTGCGCACCCTGGAATTCTGGGAGGGCGAGCTGCCGCGCACGAGCACGCGCAAGGTGCGGCGGCGCGAGGTCGCATCCGAGCTCTGCGCCCGGCTCGCGAAGGCCCAGGCCGACAAAGAGGTCGACGAGACCGCGCGCAACGCCGAGGCCGGCCACAGTTGGTTCCTGGAGATCGTGGCCGATGCCTGCGGCAAGCCCTACTCTTCGGTACACATGTGGAGCGCCCTCGACGAGCTGGGCTTCGACAGCCTGACCTACAACGAGCTGGCGGCCGGGTTGGAGAACGCCGGGGTGCACGTGCCCGAGGGCACCGTATTCGCGAGCGCGCGCGACGTGACGGGGCTCTACGACCTGGTGATGGGCAAGCGGCACGTGGCCTCGCTGGAGAAGAAGGAGGTGCGCAAGACCGTCGACAACGAGGCCGACGATATCAAGCTGCCCGCGCCGGTGGCGCGCCTGGGCAAGCGTGGGCTGGCCAAGGCGCAGCGCTGGTTCTACACGCGCGCCCTGCAGACCAAGGTGCGCGGCGAGGCCTACATTCCCCAGCATACGAATTTCATCGTGGCCGCGAATCACTCGTCGCACCTCGACATGGGCGCCTTGAAGGTGGCGCTGGGCGACGCGGGACACGAGCTGGCCTCGCTGGCCGCGGCCGACTACTTCTTCAAGAACAAGTGGCGGCGTGCCTACTTCAAGAACCTGACCAACCTGGTGCCCATGGAGCGCAGCGGATCGATCCGCAAGTCGCTGGGCATCGCCGCGCGCGTGCTCAGGGGCGGCAAGAGCCTGCTCCTCTTCCCCGAGGGCACGCGCTCGCGCACGGGCGAGATGACGGATTTCTTGCCCAGCCTGGGCTATCTGGCCTTGCACGCCGACGTGGGCATCCTGCCCGCCTACGTCGAGGGCACGCACGACGCCTTGCCGGTGGGCGCGACCATTCCCAAGCAGCGCAACATAGGTGTGTACTTCGGCCCGTTTCTCACCATCGATTTCTTGCGCGAGATCACCGCCGGCATGTCGCAGCAGGAGGCCTGGCGCATCTGCTCGGCCCTGACCCAGCGGATCGTGGAAAACCTGCGCGACGGGGTGACGCCGCGCTTCGATGTCGAGAGCGTACGCGGCGCCTGGCAAGACGAGAAGCTGGGGCCGCTCGCGCCGCCGCCCTTCCGCAGCCGCGGCCGCGGCATGCGCAAGTCGTCGGCGCGGAGGTCGCCGTGAAGATCCTGGTGACCGGCGCGACCGGTTTTCTCGGTTGCCACTTCATGAACGAGCTCTGCCGGCGGGTGGACGGCTCCCTGGTTCGGGTGCTCTCGCTCTTTCACACCCAGGCCCTGCAAGACCACGGGGTGGAGGTGCAGATCGGCAGCGTGACCTCGCCCACCGACGTGGCCCGGGCCTTGGAGGGCATCACGCACGTGTATCACCTGGCCGGGTTCGTGTCGCGCCGGCCGGAGGACGCGCACACCATGTTCGACGTGCACGTGAACGGCACGCGCATCGTGTGCCAGGCGGCGGCGGCGGCCGGGGCCAAGCGCATCGTGATATCCTCGACGAGCGGCACCATCGCCGTGTCGGTGCGCGAGGACGAGTGGCCGGACGAGACCTCGCCGCCGCCCGTGGAGCTGATCGCGCGTTGGCCGTACTACGCGAGCAAGCTCTATCAAGAAGCGGTGGCGCGCGAGTTTTGCGGGGACAAGGTGGAGCTGGTGATGGTGAATCCGAGCCTCCTGCTCGGTCCGGGCGACGAGCGCATCGGCTCCACGCGCGAGGTGCTGTCGTTCCTGGCCGGGGACGTGCGCATCGTGCCCCCGGGCGGGCTCAATTTCGTCGACGCGCGCGACGTAGCCGCCATTTTGCCGGTGGCCATGGAAAAGGGCCGGGCGGGGGAGCGGTATCTGCTCGGCGGGCACAACATGAGCTTCGCCGAGTACTTCGATCGCATGGAGCGCTTGAGCAAGGAGTACTCGGGCCGCGTGAAGATGAAGGGTAGCTGGCCCTGGTACCTGGCGCGGGCGCAAGCGGCGCTCTTCAAGGCCTTCGGCCGCACCCCGCCCATCGAGCCGACGGCGGCGGATCAGGCCAAGTACTTCTGGTACTTCGACGGCAAGAAGGCTCGCGAAGAGCTGGGCTTTGCCCCGCGCGAGGCGAGCGCGACCATCTTCGACACCATCGCATACGTACGCCAGCACCACATGGGCAACGGGGCATTCAAGAACAAGGGGTAGGGGTCATTGCAGGAGAACCGTCTTGATGGTTTCCTCCAAGACCCGTTCGAAATCCTTCATTCCCCTCGGCGTGTACTTATATCTTATGTGTCTTTCAAACCTGGAAGTACTCGCGGTACCAGGCGATGAAGCGGCTGATGCCCTCCTCCACCGAGGTCGAGGGCCGGTACCCGAATTCCTCGACCAGATCCTCGACATCGGCGAAGGTGTCGGGAACATCTCCGGGTTGCAGAGGGAGCAGCTCCATCTTGGCCTTCTTGCCGAGGGCTCTCTCGATGGCGGCGATGTAGTCGGTGAGGCGGACCGGTTTGTTGTTGCCGATGTTGTAGATCCGCCAGGGTGCCCGGCTGGTCCCCGGGTCGGGTGCGTCGCCGCGCCATCCGGGGTTGGGCGCCGCAGGCCGGTCGAGCACGCGCACTATGCCTTCGACGATGTCATCGATGTAGGTGAAGTCGCGGCGGTGATTCCCGAAGTTGAAGACTTGGATGGGCTCGTCTGCGAGCATGGCCTTGGTGAACTTGAACAAGGCCATGTCGGGGCGGCCCCAAGGTCCGTAGACGGTGAAGAAGCGCAGTCCGGTGGTGGGCAGGCCGAAGAGGTGGCTGTAAGTGTGGGCCATCAGCTCGTTGGTCTTCTTGCTCGCGGCGTAGAGGCTCAAGGGATGGTCTATGTTCTGATGGATGGAGAAGGGCATGGCGGTGTTTGCGCCATACACGCTTGAGCTGCTGGCGTACACGAGGTGTTCGACGCGATGATTGCGGCAGCCCTCGAGGATGTGCGTGAAGCCGACGATATTGCTGTTGATGTAGGCCAGCGGGTTTTCGAGGGAGTAGCGCACCCCGGCCTGGGCGGCGAGGTTTACCACCCGTTGCGGCTTGCGCCGGGCGAAGACGCCCAGGATGGCGTCCTTGTCCGCGAGATCCGCCCGCAGGTGGGTGTAGTTCGGATGCCTGGCGAAGCGAGCGAGTCGCGCCTCTTTGAGCGTCGGGTCGTAATAGTCGTTGTGGTTGTCGATGCCGATGACCTCGTCCCCACGCGAGAGCAGACGCATCGCGAGTGCCGACCCGATGAAACCGGCTGTTCCTGTGACGAGGACTATCATGCGCCATTCCGGAGGTTTGATGCCGGCGTAAACATAGCCGCATTCCGCGCAGGTTGTCGGGAAATTCGGGTGTCAACTTCCCTCCCTCGGGAATGCCCGACAACCCCTTCGAACCGGCCTACTCGATCGATACCCCGTTCTTCTCGCAGACCGATTTGACCGTCTCGCGCTTGGCATCGTTGAGGTGGGAGGCGGCTTCGCGGGCGGTGTCAGCATCGCGACGGGCACAAGAGCTTCTTCCGATGACTTCGTAGGCCTGCATGACCTGCGCAGGACTGGCGTCGGCCCCAAGCGCGGTCCGTGCCTTGAGGATCGCCCTGGCATGGTGCCCCTTGCTCCAAGCGTGCTCGGCCTCGCGCAGAATCTCGTCGACGGTCGGCGGCGCAGGTGGCGTCGGTTCGGGCTCGCCGGCGGCTGCACTCGGGGTCGGCGACTGGGCCTCAGGCTGCGGCTTCGACTTCGCGGCCGGCTCGGTCGCGGGCACGGGCTCGGCAGGGGACGCGGTCTCGGGCTTGGCAGCGGGCGCACTCTCGGGCTTTTCGGCGGGCGCACTCTCGGGCTTGGCAGCGGGCACGCTCTCGGGTTCGGCAGGGGGCGCACTCTCGGGCTTGGCCGCGGACGCGGACTCGGAGGCCGCGGGGATCGCCGTGGCACCTCGGCGAGCGCCTCTCGCCTTCACTGCGCGCGGCCTGGAGGCGGCCAGCTTGCCAGAACGCTTGGCCTTGGCCGTCTTGGCGTGCGCCGCGGGCCCGGGTGCGGGCTGCACAGCCGACGCCGTGGCAGGCGCCGGCGCTGTGACTGCGGCCGGCGGGGCTGCTGCCGTTGGTGGAGCCATGGATGGCGGGGTCGGTGCGGCCGGCGCCGGCGCAGCGGGCGTGGGCGGGATGGCGGCGGCCGGCGCCGGCGCAGCGGGTGTGGGCGGGATGGCGGCGGCCGGCGCCGGCGCGGCGGGTGTGGGCGGGATGGCCGCGGCCGGAGTCGTCTGCGCGGCAACGACCGGCCCTGTCGCCTTCGGAGCCGAGCCCCTGCGCGCGGCCCAGAGCGCGACCCCGGCGCCGCCCAGCAACAGCACTCCTACCAGGGCAATCGCCTGCGGTCGTCGCGACAGCCCCGGTGTGCGCCTGCCGGAAGAGACGCGCTTGTCCCGGCGAAAGCGCGCGGGGCGCTCTTCGAGATCCGGAATGACGGCTTGAGGAGGTTCCAGGCGCATCCCGCCCGATTCGTCGGGAGATCCGGCAGGGCTCCTTCCGGGCGAGCCTGCGCCAACCGCCACGGGAGGCGGCGTGACCATCGCTGCGGCGGGGTCGCCGGCCGTCGTCACTGTCGCAGGCAGCGGTGTGGTCACTGCTGCGGCAGGGGCGTTCGCCATCGGCGCTGCCACGGCTGCCGCGGCTGGCGTCGCCGCAGCCGGCTTCTCTGCGACGGGTGCAGTGGTTGGCTCGGCGTGGACAGGTGCGGGCTTCTCTGCGGACGGTGCTGTCGTGAGCTTGGCCAGAACCTGCGCCAGCGCGGGCTTCTGCGCGACGGGCGCGGCCGCGGGTTGGGCGGCGGTCGGCGACTCTGCGGGCTTTCGGGCGACGGGCGCGGCCGCGGGTTGGGCGGCGGTCGGCGCTTCTGCGGGCTTTCGGGCGACGGGTGTCGGCGCAGGCTTGGCTGCGCCCGGGACCGCCGTGGGCCGCGCGACGGGAGCCTCGGCAAGCTTCTCCGTGGCCTGTGCCGGATCGTGGCGAGCCTCGCGCGAACCCTCCGACAGATCGATGCCCGATTCCGCGATTCCCGGCAGGCGGTGCGCGTCTCTCAGGAAGGCGCAATCGGTGACGCACGCGTCGAGTGCCTCGCACAACCCGTCGGTGTTGACAAACCGGTGGGATGGGTTCTTCTCCAGGCATCTCAAGATCAAGCCGTCGATGCGCATGCTCATGCCGGCTGCGTATGCGCGGCGACTGGGTGGGATCACCCTGCCCGAGACGTGTCCCTTGAGGATGTCGGCCGGCGATTCGCCATCGAAGGGCACGCTCCCGGTGACCATTTCGTAGAGAATGGCACCCAGGGCATAAATGTCGCTGCGCAGGTCGGCGGGCTGGCCCTGGGCTTGCTCGGGAGACAAGTAGTGAAGCGCATCGCACAGAGCCCCGGCGCGGGTCTCGCCGCCTTCGCCAAGGTCGAGGAACCGGGTCATCCCGAAGTCGAGCAGCTTGACCAGGTCGAAGCTCGCTTCGGGCTCGACCGCCAGGCGCATGCCCTTGGCTTTGCTGCGGCGGACGATGCGGCGGCGGCCCTTGCGCTGGCACAGGAGAAGGTTGGCCGGCTTGAGACCGCCGTGGACGATGCCGGCCGCGTGCGCCGCGCCCAGTCCATGTGCCGCCTGTCTGAGGATGTTGATGGCCTCGAAGGCCGGCAGTCGGGAAACCCGGCTCAGGCGATCCTGAAGGCTCTCGCCCTCGAGGTGCTCCGTCACAAGGAAGACCGAGCCTTCAGGCGTGGTGCCGAGGCTCGTCACGCCGACGATGTTGGCGTGGTGGATGCGGCTTTGCGTCCTGACCTCGCCGGCTAGCTGCTTCACCAGGTCCTTCTTGCGCGCGCAGTGGCCGTGCAGGATCTTGATGGCGACCTGCTTGTCCCTGGCGACGTGGCGGCCGCGGTAGACCACGCCCGTTCCGCCTTCGCCGATGACGCCCACAAGCTCGTAGTCCCCGATGCGCGTGCCCACGCGCGCCATGGCCTCGGGCGACAGGAGCGGGGCCCTGTCGCCGGGGCAGCGGTGCGGCGTCTCGGCGAGCTTCTGGCCACACCTCGAACAGGTGCGGGTGTTTCCCGCGCCCTGTGGCAGCGTCTCCTGAGGTGGCGGCAAGTCTCCCATGCTGGTTTGTGGCCGGGCAGCCGGGCTGAGTGGGCATTGATTTTCGTCAGGCGCGGTGCGCCTCCCCGCGCCAAGGCAGTACTTTATTCTACTTCTGCGCGATTTCTATGCTGTATCCGAAGATTTCTTCAGCGGCAGCGTCATGAGGCTTCGAGCTCCGGGCGGGAGCCTTCAGGGTGAAGTGCCGGGGCACAAGCCGTGATCCCCTCAAGTCGCACCACGGTGACGCCCTTCGCGCAGTGGAGAAGCTGATTGCCGTTTTCAGCCGATCAAGCTGAAGCCCACCGCCTGAAGCCCTCTTCGATTGCGGGCGAAGCCCGCGCCAGGAGATACTCCCCGGAGAGTAAGGACCCGAGCAGGAACTACCGTACCGATCTGGCCGCCGATCCATCCCGGCTGGCTTCGTTGCTCGTCGTCGCAATACGTCGAGCCAGTAGAAAGCGTCCCCGACCGCGCCCCAGGTCGCAGGGTGTTCTGCGAATCCACGCGGGCCCGACCGAGAAGATCAAAGGCTTCTGATGAGTCGTCGCGTCGGTCGGGCAGGCGCCGGTTTGGCGCTTGTGTTCTGCGTCGGGGTCGCCGGCGTGTGCTTGGCTCTTCTTGCCGAGGCGGCCGAGGGAGCATTGCCCGTGGACTCGGGAGCGGCCTTGGCGCGGGGATCGGCAGAGTCGCCCAAGCCGGTGCGCAAGTTCGACTCCGGTACCGGGGCCGGCTTGAGCGCGCGGGGCGGAGGGATCGCGGCAGGCGGCGGCGTGGGGCCTCGGGCCCCGGGTGGCGCGGCGGCGGGTCCCGTGGGCGTGGGCCGTGCCTCGCCGAGGAGCCAGGCCAAGGTCGCCCCGACGCCGAGTCCGAGGAGCGCGGTGGCGGCGACGACGGTCAGGACCCGCTTCCATCGCCCAGGTCGGAGACGCGGGGTCACCTGGCCGGGCGCGCCGCCCAGGCTGCCCAAAGGCCGGGCTTCGGGCTGGGTGTCCGCGCTCCCCAGCTTTTCGGACCAAGGCGTGTATTCCGTGGGCGGCTCGAACGCGCCCGTGGGTTGCGGCTGAGGTGTGGGTGTGTCTTCGGTCGGCAGGCCGGCCGAGCCTGCGCTTCTGAGGGCGCGCGCAAACGCCCTGATGCTCGGGAAGCGATCACGCGGCTTCTTGGACAACGCACGCTGGAGGACCGACTCGACCTCGGGTCCCAGGCCTGGAACCAGGGGCAGAAGCGATGGCGGCTGCGCCGATATCACCTGATGAAGAACTCCGGTCGACGAGGTGCTCTCGAAGGGACAACGCCCGCAGAGCATCTCCCAGGCGATGCACGCGAGTGCCCACTGGTCGGTTCGCTGGTCCACCTCGCCGGAGCGGCCGGTGGCCTGCTCCGGGGACATGTAGTGGGGCGTGCCGATGACGACGTGGGCCTGGGTGAGTTTGGTCAGGTCGGACAGCACCTTGCTGATACCGAAGTCGACCACCTTCACGAAATCGTCCTCGCCCGAGACGTTGACCAGGAAGATGTTGGCCGGCTTGAGATCCCGGTGCACGACGCCCATGTGGTGCGCAGCGGCCAAGGCCGAGGCCACCTGCCTGACTACGCGAAAAGCGCGCGACAGCTCCAGTCGGCCCTCCCGCTGCAGGCAGTGCTCCAGGTCCTCGCCTTCGAGGTACTCCATGACCAGATAGGGCTCGCCCGTGGAAGCCAGGCCGTAGTCGACCACGCTCACGATGTGGGGGTGGCCGAGGGCGCTCGTGATGTCGGCCTCGCGCCGGAAGCGGGCGAGCGATGCCGGATCGCGGGTGAGCTCGCTCGACATCAGCTTGATGGCCATGCGCTTCTTGAGCCGGAGCTGCAGGGCTTCGTACACCGTGCCCATGCCGCCTTCGCTGATCACGCGCACGAGACGATACTTGTCCTCGAGGACGGT
>Ga0172363_10002846_pt1 | contig 13971 bp, 8 predicted proteins | sample LakKivs2_kivu2a2_FD_114541 | JGI IMG/M metagenome (GOLD analysis project Ga0172363, IMG submission 114541) | Sediment microbial communities from Lake Kivu, Rwanda - Sediment s2_kivu2a2 | ecosystem: Environmental > Aquatic > Freshwater > Lake > Sediment | place: Rwanda: Western Province, Lake... | reverse complement strand
CAGTCAAGAACGACCTGCCGGAGCTGGAAAGAATCATCGTCCTGGACCCGGTCGATGACCTCGAGCCGGATGAATTCCTGGCTTCAGAGGTCAGCCGCGAAGGGAAGGTCTATCTGACGGCTCACAGTCAGGCCTTTGAAGAAACCTGGCGCGCGGTTAAAGAATCAGACCTGGCCAATATCTGCTACACTTCCGGCACCACCGCCGATCCCAAAGGGATAATGCTCACCCACCGCAACTATACCTCCAACGTTGAGCACTCGCTATCTCTGGTTGACTGCCCGGAATATTATGTCACCCTGCTCATCCTCCCCTGGGATCATTCTTTCGCTCACACCTGCGGTCTTTACAGTATGATGAAAAACGGGGCAGCCATCGCCGCCATCGAAACCGGCCGTAATGCTCTGGAAACGATCAAAAACATACCGAAAAATATCAGGGAAATACGTCCCCATGTGCTGCTGAGCGTTCCCTCGCTGGCCAAGAGTTTCAGGCGCAGCATAGAAAATGCCATAAGGGAAAAGGGTCCCAAAATTGAAGCCCTATTCCAGAAGGGGTTGAAGGCAGCTTATGAATACAACGGTGAAGGCTGGAATCGCGGTCAGGGGCGGAGAAAATTAAAGAAGCCCCTCTATCTGCTGGTCGATAAACTGATCTTCAGCAAGATCAGAAAAAATTTTGGCGGGCGTCTGGAGATGTTTGTCGGAGGCGGGGCTCTGCTGGATATCGAACTGCAACGGTTCTTTTACGCTCTGGGAATGCCAATGTTTCAGGGCTACGGTCTGACCGAAGCCTCGCCGGTCATCTCTGCCAACAATAAAAAAGAGCATAAACTGGGGTCTTCCGGCAAACCGGCCAGAGCCATAGAGGTCAGAATCTGCGACGAACAGGGCCATGACTTGCCGCCTGGCTCCAAAGGAGAAATAGTCATTCGTGGCGAAAACGTAATGGCCGGTTACTGGAAAAACGAGAAGGCCACCAGAGAAACCATCCGTGACGGCTGGCTATATACCGGCGATCTGGGTTTTCTCGACTCCGATGGTTACCTTCACGTGCTGGGCCGTTTTAAGAGTCTGCTCATCGCCAATGACGGTGAAAAATACAGCCCGGAAGAAATCGAAGAGGCCATCACTGAAGCCTCTCCGTACATCGAGCAGATCATGCTTTATAACAACCAGTCGCCATATACGGTGGCCCTGCTCGTGCCAAATAAGGAGTTTCTGCTCCGCTGGCTGAAAGAAAAGAAGCTTGACCACAGAACGCCGGAAGGACAGGAGGCCGCCCTGAAGCTGCTGGAGGCGGAAGTCAATCAGTTCCGGCCGGGTGGACCACGTTCGGGTCAGTTCCCCGAGCGCTGGCTGCCGGCAGCAATTGCTGTCCTGGGTGAAGGATTTACCGAGCAGAACCGGTTCCTGAATTCGACCCTGAAAATGGTCAGACCACGCATTATCGAGTTTTACCACAGCCGTCTGGAATATATGTTTACCCCGGAAGGCAAGAACATCCTGAATCCGCAAAACCGCACCATAATCAGCCGTCTCTGAATGAACAGGGGACACCGTACACTGTCCCCTTTTTGCCCGTTCCTGGCCCCGGGTCTCCCCTGTTATTTTGGACGCCCGGACGGGGACACCCTACAGTGTCCCTTTTCAGACCGAATGGCGAAAGAGGCGGTTTTCCAGGAAATAAAAAATCTCGTCCACGCTGAATCTGGCTTTGCGCTCGAGGGCTTCGGCCGTGTTGAAGGCATTGTGCGGCGTCAGGATGACGTTGGGATATTTAAATAGCTCGGCCACGATGGTTGCCTTTTCCGATTCTTCAACCCGGCCGGTGCGCATGGCTGCCCCCACCTCAGGCTCGTCCTCGAAAACATCCAGCCCGAGACCACCCAGGTGTCGCTCTTTCACCAGCCGCAGCAGGTCGGCCAGCGGAGCATGCTCGCCGCGGGCGATGTTGATGAAGATGACTCCCGGAGTCGCCTTTTTCAGCCGGTCATAGTTGAAATAGTGATAATTTTCAGGGGTCAGGTTCATGGCGCAAACGATAACCTCAGACCAGGCCAGCCCGGCGTCACGCTCGACATATTCCACGAAATCATGCCTCCTGACGATGTCCACTCCTTTTACCCGCATCCCGAGGCCCTGGCCGACTTTCACAATCTCGCCGCCGATTCGTCCCACCCCCACCACCAGCAGGCGTTTGCCCTGGACTTCTCCGCCTGTCAGGCGATCGCGATCAAACCGCCTGAATTGCTCCATCTGTTGCGGTAACCTTCTCAGCAGGGCCAGCATCATCAGGATGGCCTGTTCGGCCACCGCCCTGGTGGCATATTCTTCAAGGTAACCCAGAGCCACCCGAGCGCTGACGATACTGCGGTAAGCTTTGAGATTATCGAAACCAGTGGTGCGGCTGAGAACTCCATCCAGCCTGTCCTGCCACTCGACCGGAATTACTGACTGGGTTCGGACGCTGATAAGCCGGGCCGGAGGCTTCCGGTGGCCACTCTCCTGAATAGTTTTATCGGTTAAGCCGAAATCCAGCCTGTCCCCGATAAGGCTCTTCAGGAGCCTGGCTTCTTCCTCAAAAACCTCATAAAAATAAACATCCATGTTTGACCCTGACCGTCCCTGACCAGAAACAGGCCGGGAATAAGATAACTCGCTTTTCTGATTTTAGAAAAATAATGACCTGTTTTCAATCAGCCAGAATGTTCCAGTCAAAGTGTTTAAGGCTTAAAATCTCGGGCCACCCCATTGTATTAAACCCTGGCCGGAGTCGTTTTTCCGGGAGTGACTAAAATTTATTGATCAGCCGCCGGTATCAATAAGCCTGAATAACTCCGGAGTTGTAAAAGAGAAACAATGAGTCTGGCCCGGACAGTCAGAATAAACACTTTTTCTTGCTATCAGACCACCTTCTAAATAAAATTGAGTTCAGGACAGCGAGCAAACAAAATGAATCTGACCATCTGCAATACGAAATAGCAGAGATTAATCCGTCAGGTCAGACAAATTAAAACTAGAAGGAGGGGAAAAATGGAACAACCGGCACAGGCCGTCCCGACTCAACGACTGCCCGGCCTGGAGGCTGTAGTCAGTGTTGGAGAATGGTTGATAACGCTGCTCATTGCCTCCATCCCGCTGGTCAATATCATCATGCTTCTTATCTGGGCCTTCAGCGGCAACACTAAGTTGAGCAAGGCCAACTGGGCCAAGGCCACCCTGGTCTGGCTACTGATAGTGGGCGCCTTTTACTTTTTTGTGGTGGTCCTGATTCTGGGAGGTATCGGCATTCTTTCGCGCTATGCCCAGTAGTACAGTAAGAATTTAAGGGACTTAATCTCTTTTACCGCAACCGGGAAAAATTAGAGATACACGGGAGAAATTCCGATCTGTATAACTTTGCTCTAACTCCCGCCGAAAATTTCTGGAATTCAGGCGCGAGATTAAAGATCCGAAAATAGACGTCTCTGCCCCGAAAGGACAGAATCTCCAATATTATTATTCCTATGGCCCATAAGATCTTTTTTATTTCTGGCGGCCTGAATTCAAGTAAACAGAATAATTAATTAAGCGTAATTTCTTAAATTAACAGAAGAAGAAAGATGAACCGGACGATAGCCTGATTTGCCTCTTAACTCAGGGCATAATCCACGGCCGCTTGGGCATGGATGACTGTGGTATCGAATACCGGTAGCACACTGTCCTTCTCCTTGACCAGCAGGCCGATCTCAGTACAGCCCAGAATAATTCCCCCGGCTCCGGCCGTGGCCAGTTTTTCAATCACGGTGGCGAATTTCCGGCGTGATTCTTCCCGTAAAAGCCCGTCGCATAGTTCATGATAGATGACGTGGTGGACCAGCTCCCGGTCATAATCGTCGGGCACCAGAACTTCCAGACTATGTTCCTTCTCCAGCCGCCCGCGATAGAAGTCCTGTTCCATCGTAAAGCGGGTGCCCAGCAGGCCCACTTTCCTTAAGCCGCGGGCTTTGATTCTCTCAGCCGTAGCGTCGGCAATGTGGAGCAGCGGAATGTTCACCGCGGCTTCAATCTGCGGGGCAACCTTGTGCATGGTATTGGTGCACAGCACTAGAAAATCGGCCCCGCCGGCTTCCAGCCGGAGAGCAGCCTGACTCAGAATCCAGGCCGTCTTATCCCACTCTCCTTTATGCTGCAGCACCTCGATCTCGGCAAAATCAACTGAATACATAACGCACCGGGCAGAATGAAAGCCGCCCAATCTCCTTTTGACTTCCTCATTGATAATCCGGTAATACTCGAGTGAAGATTCCCAGCTCATCCCGCCGATTAAACCGATGGTTTTCATTTTTTCTCCCTCCATGACCCTATTATCTGACCTTCCTTGAATATTAGCCAGTGCAAAGCCTTTAATTTTTCCTGAGAACCAGACCGGTGTCTTTAGCTTTGATGTCATCAGGGCTCTGAAAGAAAATTATCGATTTCCATATCTCATCAAGATTATAGCGTATCGCTTTAGAAATTGCTAAGAACCATTTTCCCCAGCTCAACCCTAATCTCCAGCTTGAGGAAGTGTATGGAGAACCGGGGCAATACGGAAACCCAGCCTGAATGATTTTAGCGGATACTAATAGATACTCCCGGTTTCCGGCTGATCTTTTCCCCAGTTGACGGCAACAAAATCAAGCTAAAAAAGGGACAGTGGGCGGCGTTCCCTGTTATTCCCTTTTATTAGAGAAGGTTGAGCGGGTAGCCAGGGGCTGACTGAAGTTCGGCCCGTTGACATTAAAAATCAACTCATAGCGGCCTTCTTCTTTCATTTCGCCGAGACTTATCTCCAGCAACAATCTGACCAGCTGGCCTTCGCGTTTTTTATCCAGAACGGCGACCGGAATGTCGTTGCTCTCAGCACTTCCTTCTTTCTTTATGGTGACCTTTATTTCCAGTCCTTCTTCCCAGCCAGCCGGACAGGCCAATCTTAAAGCAGCATACAGCCGCCGAGTTTCCGGCAACACTTCACCGGCCACCGCTGAATAAGTGCCCGGGTTATAACCGTAGATTGAAGCCAGTGACGGCTCGCCGGCGGCATTAATCTCCCTGGCCCGGTCGTCAAGCCTCAGAAGCAGCGGCGGGTCGAGGTAGGGCATCACCGGGAGCTTTTCCGGCACCTCAATCGTATCCTTTCCCCGGGCGGTTCTCCCCGTTTCCAGATTTCTCATCACCAGGGCACACTCGTACTTTCCGGGCTTTAGCGGCAGTAGAAAGAATGGAATGAAAGCATCATTTTCTTTCCTGTCCTTCTCCCCCACCACTGCCCTGAATTTCTTAATCAGAGTCAGCTCACCCCTGTCGTTAAAGATCAGAAGGTAGGCCTCGGTTCTGGGGCCGAAAATTTCGGTCAGGTCTTCCCCGGAAGCCCGGGCAAAGGTCAGGGCCATCTGCCAGCCCTTCTCGACCAGATTGAGGCTTTTCACCGGGATTTCCACCGGCGCATAAGGCCAGGGATTCTCGGTCAGGGACACTTCTATCAGGTGCAGCAATTTTTCAAAATTGTTATATTCCTTAAACGGCCTGGGATTAAAATAGCCGGCCTGAGAATAAACCTTATAGCCCTTTTTGTTAACCTTAACCTTGACTTTGTGGTATTTTCCGTCCCAGTTCTCATCCACCTTAAAGCCGAGGATGTAAAAGTTCTTGGTGGTGTTGACGATCTCTTCCATGGCATTTTCGGGATTGACTGTATTGGCATAAAACTTCCCGCCGGTTTCAGAGGCCAGCTGTTTCAGCGAGTCAGCGCCGTCGAGTTCCCTGGCCCCGGGCATGGCTCCGCCAGAGCCTTCCACGTCCATTTCTTTGTGCACCCGGGAGATGTCGACGGTAAAAACGGGGCAGTTGGAGTTTTTCAATTCCTTCAATAACCGGCTGAAATCGCTCCTCAATCCCGAATCGGCCTGAGCGGCGTCATACTCGGCCATCTGGGCGGCCAGCTGTTCCGGGGTGGACCAGTCCCCGACTACCGCTCCACCCGTCCGGCCGAACAGCAGTTGCCTGGCCAGACCGGCTGAAAACAGGATGATATTCTTGTAGCCGGGAACAGTGCGCAGCACCTTGGCCAGGTTGTTCATGGCCTCCAGATAAAACCTCGCCTGGTCCACATACCCCTGGCGCCGGGAGGTGTCGAGCATCTGGCCGGTCTGCAGCCGGGCCTGATCGGTGAAGAAGCTGTCCTCGGGCGTGGTCTGCACCTCGTCACTCTGAAGGCTCATCAGCATGTCAGAGTAGAAAAAATTGGATAGATTTTCAGCCCTTCCGGTGACGCTCTTCAGGCCGAAAGATTCGATTATGTTCTTAACCCGGTTGTGATCCCTGGTCATATACTCATGGAGCGTCAGACCGCGCAGGGCGGTGTAGCTGACCAGCGAGACTTCGTCAGTCGGCAGGAGCGACTTCTCCATGAATTTTAGGGCTGCATTTTTGGCCCGCATCAGTCCCCTGGCGTCGGTAAAGGCCAGGTCAAAAAGCAACAAGAATTTGCGGCTGAGAGCCGGGCGGGGTGCGGCTTCTCCTCCAGTCCCGATTTCTTCAGCAAAATGCTTTTCAAAATGAAGGATCGGGACCGGCTTATTATTGTCGTAGATTTCAAAATCATCGCCCGTCAGGTCGCCAGCCGGCCGGCCGCCCTTATCGGTAACATAGACCTGGACCAGCTTGACCGCAACAGTTACCTCATGCTTCGGCCTGAGCTGAAGCTCTTTGGGTAATTGCTGCCCCTGCTGTCCGGTCTTCCCGGAGCCGGCCAGCGGCACCCGGCACAATAATAACAATCCCCAGACGACAAGCATCAGAGAAAGCGAAAAATTAAGCCTCTTTTTCATTTCTGTGCCCTTCCGATTTTATTTTCATCCGTTTCTTCCTCCATTGTCAAGAAAAGGACTGAGGCCCGGGAGAAAAGAAAAATTTGAAAAAATTTTTTTGACCCTGATTTTTTGAGCTCTCGCCATCCCCGATTCCTGATTTCCGTAAAATCACCCACAAGGAACCTGTTCCAGCTTATTATCTGCCATGAAGAAACTATAATGAATCGTTGCCAGGCCTGACGGTTTTTACCACACCTGTCCGGGAATAACCTGAATACAGGATCGGGTAAAATATTCAGTTATAAACTTACAATTAACTCGCCGGCGGGCTAAATTTGGCCCGAAAAATCTTTTTGCCTCATGGCTCTCTCCTTCTGGAAGCCTGCCCTGGCAGAAAAAAGACAGCGGGAAATCATCTTCTTCTCAATCCATTTTAAGTTATGAACTATTAAGTCCAGATACTCGTATTATTCAATATGGAAATACATTATAATTGCCTCTGGAAGGTCAGGTCTTGAAGCTGACCGGTTTAATGGATACAAACAATTATTTATACATATAAATAAATAGGTTGCCGAATCTTATTCCTTTCAAACCAGGGAGATTAGGATGATCGGACACCACAGAAGGCCAGGAATAGCTTCAAAGCCCTCGTTGAGCATCGTTCTTGTCCTGATACTACTTACCCTCACCCTGGGAAGCGGGACTGAATACCTGATTGCCCGGGAGACGGAGCCAGCCAGTGAGTCCAGGCCGGCTGATTCCTCCGGGGCCCTGGAGAGAAAAACTTCAATCACCCCGGCCTTATTTCTGTGGGGAGCAGCGCCTGTCATAAGTCCGGTTTCATCAGCCGAAACCGGAAATGCTTTCCCCTCTCCGGAACCTTCTTCGAAACCGCAATCCATCAAGCAGGTCTCGGCGGCTACTACCTCCACGGGAGCAGCCATCTATCAGGTAACAGCAGCCAGCTCTAAGATTAAAATTGACGGCCTGCTTAATGAAGAAGCCTGGCAGACCGCAGCTGTCATTCCACTCCTTTACGAATGGACTCCCGGCGATAACATTGAGCCGCCGGTTAAAACCGAGTGTCTGGTCACCTATGATCAGAATAATTTCTACGTAGCTTTCCGCTGCTTTGACCCGGACCCGGGCAAAATCCGGGCCCATCTTATCGACCGTGACGACACCGACAGACTTATCCTTGACGACCATGTCAGCTTCATGGTGGACTGCTTCAACGATGAGCGCCGCGGCTTTCAATTCCGGGTCAATCCCCTTGGCGTCCAGGCTGATGCCAATTTCTCGGAGCTCGAAGGCTATGAAGACTTCTCCTGGGACGCCATCTGGAATGCGGCCGGCCGGATAGAAGACTGGGGTTATGCTGTTGAAGTGGCCATCCCCTTCAACCAGCTTCGCTTCCGGGCCAGCAACGCTCCCCAGACCTGGGGCTTCAGCGCTGAACGAAGCTGGCCCCGTGGCCTTCGTCACCGCATCACCTCTCACCGGCGGTCACGCAGCGTCTCCTGCATCCTTTGCCAGTTCAATAAGCTGGTGGGGCTGGCCGGAATATCGCCCGGTCGCAACATTGAAATTAATCCCACGCTGACTGCAGTCAGGACCGAGGCCATGGACCCGGCCACTTTCCCTGACGGGTCGCTCGAGAAGCTCAATCAGAAGGTTGACCCGGGCGTGACTTTCAAGTGGGGCGTCACCCGAACCTCATCCTGAACGCCACTGCCAACCCGGATTTCAGCCAGGTGGAAGCCGACGTCGCCCAGCTCGAAATAAACCGGCGTTTCGCCTTCTACTACCCGGAGAAACGGCCATTCTTCCTGGAAGGGGGCGATTTTTTCCTCACCCCCATCAATGCCGTTTTTACCAGAACGGTGGCCGACCCGGCCTGGGGGGTCAAGATGACCGGCAAGATGGGTCGCACAGCTCTGGGCTTCTTCACGGCCCAGGATGAGATAAACAATCTGCTGCTCCCTGGAAGCCAGGGTTCAATGAGCCTGTCGCTCGACCAGCGAGTTTACGGGGTGTTTTCCGGCTGCGCCAGGACATCGGAAAAGGTTCAACCGTCGGCCTGCTCTACACCGGGCGCGCCGGCGACAATTACCATAACCATGTTTTCGGGGCCGATAGCTTCTTCCGCTTCAATCAGACGACCTCGCTGACGGTTCAATTCCTTCATTCAGAGACACGATATCCTTCCGATGTCCAGAATGATTACCTCCAGCCGACCGACAACTTCGGCGCCAACGCCATAAATCTCACCCTGATGCACCAATCGCGCTACTGGATAATCCAGGCCATACTGGAAGACCTGGGACGGAATTTCCGGGCCGATTACGGTTACATCCCGCGGGTCGACACCAGAACTGCCGGGGCCGTGGTCATGCGTCAGATCTGGGGCTCTCCGAAAGGCTGGTTCAACGTGATTCGTCTCGGAGCCATGGGCCAGGTCATCTACGACCATGACGGCAATGCTCTGGATAAGGGTCTGACTCTGAGGACGATGTACCAGGGACCGCTTCAGACCTCAGCCGTTCTGAGCGGAAACTTCGGCCGGACTCTATACCTCGACCGCACCCTTGACTATGCCCTGTTTGACGGCGAGATCGGGATAAAACCCTTCAGCGGCAGTGAATTAATTATCGAAACTGCCATTGGCCGCTGGATAGACTTCGACAACATCCGGCCGGCCAGCATAATATCGCTGGAGCCTGGATTCTCTCTTAACCTCACCCGCCACCTTAACCTTACCACTTCCTACAATTACGAACAGCTAAAAGCCGAAGACCAGAGGATTTATACGGCCAGCCTGATTCAGGGCAAAATAATTTATAACTTTAACATCAGAGCTTTTATCAGGGCGATAGTCCAATACCGGGATATTGACCGCAATCAGCAGGCTTATAGTTTTCCGGTGCCACCGGTAACCCGGGGTCTATTCACCCAGTTTCTATTCTCCTACAAACTAAATCCGCGGACTGTTCTTTTCCTGGGTTATACCGACAACTCGCTGGGACTGGAGAACATCAGCCTGACCCGGACGACCCGGACTTTCTTTCTTAAGATCGGCTACGCCTGGCAGCTATGAAGGCGTTAAGGACAATCTGTTTTTCCTGATTTCGTAAAAAGAAGATATCTGAACCCGGCCGAATGACCGGCAGACAGAACACAAGCCTTATGGTCAGTCGTTCTCACCTCAAGTTGTAGAATTCGTCAAGAAGCACCCGGAAAGCGCTCTCTTCTACCTTATATCTGGACTTTCCTATGAGTTCTTTGAGTTTCAACACCGGACCGGCCTGCTCGCCCAGGAATTCTTCCGGGCTGAGTTCAACCGTCTTCAGGTCCGATGCCCCGAGCGGGTGAACGATTAACTTTACTTTCTCGCCCGCCTGTCTCACCAGCCTGCTCAGAGCCTGGTCCGGTTTTTCCTGTTCCCTGAACAGCCTCAGATCCTTACCATTAACGGCAACAATTCTATCTCCCTTTTTAAGACCGGCCCGGTCAGCCGGCGTTCCTTTCTGCACCGAAATTATCTGTGGATAGACTTCACCCTGGCCAATCGAGGCTCCAAGCCCCCGGCGCTTGAAAAGGACCAGGCATTGCTCAGCCTGCTCTGTCGCCTGGGTGAACTGTCCCCGGGCTGCTCTGATAAAAGCCAGCCAGCCGTAATTATAAGGGTCGTTCGGGGTGGTCTTTATCAGAGCTCCGGCTCCTCTTTCCGCCTGCTCGTATTCTTCAAGAACAATCAGCCCGTAGATTATCGCCTGTTCAAAGGGAATCCTGACCAGCCGGCAATCATAGACTTCCTGTTCCTGGTTGAAGAACTTATTGAAAAGTTCACGGTTGTCCTGACATTCCTTTTCAGCCAGAATTGCTGCCTGGCGGAAGGCCTTTATCCCTTCGACAAAATTCTGTTTTCCGAACAGAGCCCGGCCAAGAATGGCATAACTTTCGTACTGACCGCGCTCGGCGTTTAATTTCAAACTCGAACTGGCCTCGGTTATGGCTGACTCGAAGTTCTTTTCCTGAAGATAGACCCTGGCCAGCAAAAGCTGCAGCTCGAAATTCATCGAGCTCTGTTTTAGCCGGGATTGTAGATATTTCCGGGCTTTAGCCGTCTGGCCGCTGGCAAGATAAAAGTCAACCAGGCGCCGGTAATCATTTTCTCCGGGCAGGCTGAGTCCTTTAAGGTAGGCTTTTTCGGCTCTCTCATAATCAAGCCGCCGGGCATACTTATCGCCCAGGTCCATCAGGGCAGTTGAATTCCTGTCAAGGTAATGAATCTCAAGGACTTCATCAAAAGAAAGGGCGCATTCATCCGCCTCCGTTGTAACTTCTTCTGCTCCTTCCAGGTAGCAGAAAAATTCATGGGAAGCGTTGCCGAAACCATTCAGAACAGCCATCGTCCTCTGCGGGGTTTTTAAACCCAGCCGGTCAGCACCGAGCCTGAGGGTGTCAAACAAAGGATAATCCGGGGTGATAAGGGGCGAGATTTTGCCGCGATAGAACTTGAATTCGACTTCTTCAGAACTGACCCCGCCGCCATCCAGGACCTCTGGCTGGTAGCAGATATAGGCAAAGAGGTCGTTCTTCTCCAGGCGACCGTCTTCAACCACTCTCTCGACCCGCCGGTATCCGTACTCTTTCTCTCCAACTTTGATTTTGATACTCTCCAGTTCGCACTTTTCGTTGATGGTGAACTCAACCGAATTTTCCCTGTTCAGGGAGTATTGAATCTCATCGTTGACGATACCGGTTTTGACTTCAAATCCGCGATATTTCCGGACCACCTTCTGTCTGTTGTTCTCTTTAATTGTAAAACGGGGATTGGCCGGCCAGAGTTTGATCGGATAAACCAGAGACAACAAGAAAAACACCAGCCCCGCGGACAGGGTTAGAATTCTTAAACTGAGATTTTTTAATCCGGCTTTCACTCGTCCTCCTTCCTGAATCGTTCGCTCTCTGCAGGCCGAGAGCCTCATTGCTTCTGAGTTTTAACATATTCTGGCACAGAAAAATCATAGAAAACAATAGAAAATATCGGGGAAAACAGTATCTTCGGCCTGAATAGCTTATAAGTAACTGCTCTTTTCTTAATTCAGTTTAAGAAAGAACTCTCTTTTTCATCACTTTTCCGATTGTTCTCTGAGGCGAAATTCTCTGACCGAGGCGCCTCTCATCCGGTCCAGAAGAAATAGCCGGTCGCCGTGGATAAAAATCCCATCCACAAATTGCTTCAGGGGAATTTCTCCCAGCAGAGCGCCCTCGGGGTCAAAAATTTCAAGCTTGTAGGCGTCGGTTTCCCTGAGGTCGGTGTCGCCCTGGGGTTTGAAGCCCACCTGTCGCCCGCCGCTGGCCGACTGGCTCAGAGTCACCGCGATCCCGACCTGTTCTTCCTTTTTTAGCTGGCGGGTCAGCGTCGCCACCCAGACCCGACCCCGACCATCAACGGCGATGGCCTCAGCCGACCTGTTTATCCTCGGCGAGCGGATGCTGACGCCACCCTCCCGGCGCTCAATGCTTCCTTTATCCAGCACCTCAAGACTATAAGGCAGTTCGCGGTCCGCCCGCCAGACAAGCCTCCCCTCGGGCGAATATTTTTCAATCCGGTTCTGGTAAGGAAAAGCCAGATAAACATTGTCCCTGTCGTCAACAGTCAGCAGAAACTGGTTGATGGTGCTGGTTAAAAGTTCGTCTTTCATATCAACCATCTCGCCAAATTCGCTCACCTGCCTGCCATCAATATCCAGGACCTTGACCAGCCTGGGCAGTTCAGCGGGTTTCTTTTCATCCGGCGACAGAAAACGGAAGCTGACCGTCGCCTGCCCCATAATCATCCGGCCGTCAGTCCTGACAAAAATGTTGCCAAGGCGGCCGCCGCTGAATTTGATCGTCCTCAGGTCGCTGCCGTCTGGTTTCAGCACTTGGACCCGCTCATTGAAGGGGTCGGTCACATAGAGATTGCCGGCGCTATCTATGTCCAGCCAGGAAGGATAATTAAATTCTCCCGGGCCCTGCCCGAATCGGCCAATGCTGGCCAGGAATTTCCCGTCAGCCGAGAATTTCTGGATGCGGTTGTTTCCGGTATCAAGGACATAGACATTACCTCCGGCATCGACAGCTATAGCCGCCGGCATATAAAAAGCCCGGTCGGGGTCGGTGGAGTCAATGTCCCCGAAATTTCTTAACGGTTCAAGCGAAAGCGCTGGCTTTTTGCCCCACAGCCCTTTCCCCTTATTGTGGACCAGCCGGAGGCCATTTACCGTCTCGACCTTCTGGGCCCGCAGCTTGTCCGCAGAACCGATGAGCCCGGCTGTTATGAAAAAGGCCAGGACGATAATTCCAGTCATTTTATGGAAATTTCTCGGCCTCATCTTTTGACTCCTCACTTTTATCAATCTATTTTTATGAACGCTTCACAACAAGAAATGTTACCAGAAAGAAGGGCAGAACACATCTTTCGCTATCTTTAGTTAATCCTGAGGAAACGCTGCTAACCTTCTGCCGGCAACCATTCTTTTTAAGACAGCCAGATTTATCACCTCCGCCACTTTCTTTTCCCGGCCTATAAGTTCAGAACCAGCGAGGTGGTAAAAAAGGTGTCAACCTTACCCCTCGGTATGAAAACCCTCAAGCCGGTCTCCTGCCCCTGGGGGTCGAATAGAGGCACTTCCAGGTCGGGTGGTCTGTTGTTCCTCAGCAGGCGCACGCCGGTCTTCAAGGAAAGCTTCCTGCTGAGCGGGGCAGCCACGTTAAAATTCCATTCGTACCTCCAGTCGCTGATCCTGGCCAGATTGTCATCAAAGATAAAACCCGTGGCAAAGGAAGCATTGTCAAAAAGCTTCTGCTCCCAGGAGAGGCTGTAACGAAAGCCGAGAAAGGAAGTTAGCGGTTGCTGACTGTATTTTCTGATGGTGAAACTCAGACCGGCCTGGGTCCGCATTTTAGTCCGGTCGGTATCGGCCACCACCAGACCGGCGCCAGCCGTCCACAGAGCCCGTCCCAGCACTCCGGAAAATTTATTTCTGTCCCAGACAAAGCCCAGGTTAGTCGTCAGACGCCCGCTCACCCGGTGGTCGTAATGTCCGGAGAGAACATAGTTTTCAGCCGAAAGGCGCCGGGTT
>Ga0172363_10002845_pt1 | contig 13981 bp, 14 predicted proteins | sample LakKivs2_kivu2a2_FD_114541 | JGI IMG/M metagenome (GOLD analysis project Ga0172363, IMG submission 114541) | Sediment microbial communities from Lake Kivu, Rwanda - Sediment s2_kivu2a2 | ecosystem: Environmental > Aquatic > Freshwater > Lake > Sediment | place: Rwanda: Western Province, Lake... | reverse complement strand
TCCTCCGGGAACTGTATCAGATAAGCCCCTTGCGGCGCCGCAAGAACCATTCAAGGCACATGAGTAAGAAAAAGGCGATGAACCAGCAGGGACCTGAAGTTGCCTCCTTTTCAACACGGCTTTTTTCCACCCTGATGTCCCGTGACAAGCGTTTTGCAATCTCACCCGCATTCAGGAGCGTGTAATAGCCGCCGGAGGTCTCTTCTGCAACTGCGCGGAGTGTTGTTTCATCAATGCTCAATGATTCCATCTCGCGCCAGGGACGCCCCACAAGGAATTTTAATGATTGTGTTTCGTTCTGATTTGTCGTTGAGCCTTTCAAACTGAACTCATACGTGCCCTCTTTCGCCAGATTGAAATGTGCAGTAAAATCATAAGCACCATTTTTTATGAAATCAAGATTTGTCTCAATGTTTCCTCCTAGCAAAAGGGTTCCTTCCATTTTCGGGGTTTCTTCTCCGAGTCTAACTTTATTCCACTGCACATGGAGAGTGGCGGCACTCGCCGGTTCATAGGAAAACCTGTCCAGATGCGGTAGAAAGAGCGGGGCTGTTTTATCATCTGTCATGTCCTGCCTTGCAACCCATCTTGCCCCCTGGAGATAAATCAGGTCGCCCACACCCGGTTCATCGGTTTTTTTTCGCCGGAAGCTCAAACGCCAGAGGTCATCCGAGGCAAGAAAAAGGACACGTCCCTTACCATAGGGCTGTGTGGCGAGGAAAATCCCGGTTTCGCCCGTTCTGCCCCTGCGGCGGAGCAGAACCTCTGCCCCTGCCTTTGCGTCGCCAACCGGGTACCAGCGTTCAAGCCTGACTTCACTCAGGTTGGATATTATTCCTTTAAGTATTTCATGAGTCTTAGCGTGGGGCTCGGCTTCAAGACTGTATTCCCCCTGGATGAGTGTTTTATTTGTGGCGGCAGGCTGAACGGGGAGGAGCTTTGTCAGAGGAGTCCGGGCGTATTCGCCCGAGCAGAGGATGTGATATCCGCCGGTGATAATAAGCCCGCCGCCCCTGTCGCCGACGAAGGTCTCCAGCGCTGAGACCTGTTCATCGGAGAGGAATGCCCCTGGAATATCCCCGAGGATGATTACATCAAATTTTGAAAGTGCGTCAGGAGAGGCGGGAAAACCATCCTTGAGCGTTCCGCCGCCGGATTGTTGGAACGCCTGGTCTGCCGTTGTGCGAAGGAGGAAGGTTGGTTCAATAAATGTGTCCATTGTCAGGGTGCGCTTTAAAAATTTATACTCCCAGCGCAGTGTCCCCTCCGCATAAAGGACTTTGAGCCGGGCATCAGTAACCGGAAATGTAAAGTCGGCACTGTTATTTTCCGGAATCTGGTCGCGCGGGTCTTTGAGAAGCTCAAGGGAAAGTTGCCTGAGACCCTTTTTATGCGGTGTCCATTCGAGTGAGAGATCCTGCTCATTCTCATCCGTGAGATTACGGGTTTTTTCAACAAGGACATTTTCACCTTCCTTCAACCGCACTGTGACCATTGCGCCGGTCATGCCTTGCTGGGAGAGTCCGAGCCGGATTGTTGTTGGTTGGTTCAGTACAGCAGTGGGATTTGCGTCCATACGCAAAATTCCCACGTCCGTTAGGGGAGCATTGTCCATGGATTTTCTGCCCACACCCACGACATAAACAGGACAACCGAGCGATTTTGAGGCGTCAGGGGCTGAGTCATTTACAGTTGACCTTCCATCTGAAAAGAGGATGACGCCGGTCCAGCCTTCCCTTGGGCTATTGCGCCGGAGGTGGGTCAGGGCATCTGCGAGATTGGTTGACTCACCAAGTGCCCGTAAGTCCTGAATCTTTCTTGCATCCGCAAGCGGTTGAACGTTTGAGTTAAATGAGAAAAAGGAGATATCCGTCCACTGGAGGATATCCGACATGAAAGAGGTTTCGCCAAAGAACCTTTTTATGGAGTCCAGTCTGGCAAGTCCGCCGGTGGAGTCTTTCCGTTCCATGCTTCTGGAGGTATCAATGAGCATAGCCACATGTCCCTTACTTGCGCCGGTTTTTTGGAAAATGAGAGTCGGATTGAAGACAAACAGGAGAAGTATGAAGGCGGCGGGAAACCTTAATAACAGAAGCCTTCGCGACCATTTCCCTAACGCCTGCCTCGCCGGGCGATTCCAGTGAACGAGTGAGAGTAGAACAAGTATGGTTGCGACCGCCATGAGGGGAAGGTTCCATAAACCGCCAAAATGCACCCCCACGATGGAGGCGAGCGCATTGGTAGATACCATCGTTTTCTTGGACTTTATATTTTGAAATTTGCTTATCATCTGGCTTCCTCGGTCACTTTTTCCTTCCGTGGCAGGAGTCTACCTGCAAGATGGCTTTCCAGGAGAAAGAGCAGAAGCGCCCCCAGCATTAAATAATGCCAGAGTGCCTTTCCCTCCCGTTCCTCCGCAAGAATCAACCCGAGGTTTTCCGGTGACGTGCAGACTGTCACGTTTGCAACATCGGGGAAGAATTTTTTCGCCTCATCGTTTGATATCCATTCAAGATTGCCTTCCGCAGGGTCCACATTGACGGAGAATACGTCTTCCAAAGCGCCAGCCGTGTTCACGGCATGAAACGTGTAGTTTCCTGCAAGACTGGTGTGATTGAAAGTCGATTCTCCCTTTTCCGATTTGACTGTCCATTTTTTTCCGTCCGGCGCGGTGACATCAAGGGGTCCGGTCGTGGGTAGTTTGACGGAGTCTCCCACTGTGGCATAAACCATGCTTTTTGATTCAAGCAGGTTTTTAATCAATTCATAAAGTAAGGGGATGAAAACTGGGCGCGAGGCAAGATTGTTCCATTCGGGGGAGAGTCCAGAGGCAAAAGTGACAATCCTGCCCTTGCCGAGGTGGCTCTCTATAATCAGTGGATAGTTGTTGCGCGTATATGCTAAGATGCGTGCCGCGGTATCTGCGGTGTGAAATCTAACTCGCCATCCCTTATAAAAGCTCACGGTGGAAAAATCCAGATTGGGAATTTTTTTCAGGGATTGTGTCACAGGATGGGTGCGGTCCCATTCACCAAAGCCCGTTGCACCTTCCTCTGCATTTACCTCCCAAGTATCCTGAATATCGAATGGGAAAAAGTCCGGCTCTGTGTAAATTGACCCACCGGATGAGTTGGCGTTCGGGGATGACCCGAGGAAAAACAGTGCACGCCCACCCTCTCTTATGAATTTCTTTAGGTCTTCTCGGGGAGTTTCAGATATGTCTGTGACATCAACAAAGAAAAGTATGGAGTAGGTTCTCAGGGAAAGACTTGCAAGGTCGTCAGGGGAGGCATAATCCACAATGCCTGAAGGCATTTCTGCAGATGCGGCTTCAAGCGGTTCAAGTGCTGTTGCAAGAAACAGGGAGCCGTCCTTTTCCATCCCGTGCGTCCCTTCAGAGGTGACAATGAGGGTATGAGGGGATTTTAAAATGACGATGTTGAAATAATAGTTGTTGTCCGAGTCTAAGTCGTCGGGTTCAACAGACAAATAGCCGCTTTTTCCTGAGGTGGATTTCGGTGAAAAGGTGAATGTGGTGATGGTGGAGGCGGACGGAGGAATGGAGAGTTTTTTCTGCATAAGCAGTTCATTGCCGGTCCAGAGATTTGCGGTTGACTCAAGGGGTCGTTTGGTTTGATTGCGAACCGTTGCCTCTAAGATAAAGGGGAATCCAGCGAGGGGAAGGGGGGATGTTATGGATACCTTTTCGATGGTCATGTTTGAAATATTTTGACCTGCACGGACGGGGCAGATGTAAATCTGCGGACGGATTTTGCGCATTTCCTCATCGGGTATGACGTCGGTCGGGGCGAAGGCGTGTTTCTGCATATCGGTGATTAGGATGATTTCATTCAAGGGCTTTTTGGACTTATCAAGGATGGATATTGCGCGCATCAGGGCTGAGGCAAGCGGCGTTCCTGAATCCGATGGGACAGATTTTTCCACTGCATCAAGAAGGATTGCGGTGTTGCCTGTGGGAGAAGCAGTTCCGGGGGAATCAAACCCACTGCTCATGAGAATAGCGGCATTGTCTCCGGAGCGCAGGGTCTCCACTGCCACTCTGGCAAACTCGCGTTCACGTTCAAAGAGGGGTTGTTGCTCGTGCCTGAGGCGTGTGCTGAAGGAATCATCAAGAATGATAATACGTGTTGCCTCACCCATAGAAGGGGCATGGCTGTTTGCAGGGCGTAAGACTGGTCTTGCCAGTGCAAGGGTGATAAGGAGGAGCATCAGTGTGCGGAGGATGAGGAGTAGGATATCTGTGAGTTTATGACGCCTTGCGGATTGGACATCAATTTTTCGCAGGAAGTAAAGAGTACTGAATGGGATGCGGCGACGTTTTTGCCTGCTCAGGATATGCAGGAGCACAGGCACGGCAACGGCAATGAGACCAATCAGAAAGAGGGGATTCAGAAAATTGAGTGTCATTCATTTTAACTGAACTGAGGATTCCCGCCCTAAGGGCTTATTTATAGATTCCCGTGAAAAATATCCGGGTGATTCGGTCGGAAAAACCAGCAAGTTCCCCCTCATAATTTGTGGCAATCCAGAAACGTATCGCCCATTGGATAATTCCACGCAGGTAGTGGGCGCATTCAAGGGGGTCGGCCTTTCTGAAAATCCCCTCTGATTGCCCTTCGGCAATGATGCGCCCGATAATCGCTGTGTTCAGACGGTATCGGTCTATCTGTTCCTGGGTCAAAAAGTTGCGCAAAAGGAGACATTCCTCATCCATTGATTCAAAATTGATGGAAATAAGTTTGGAAAGCGGTGCATGGATTTCATAATCCGAAAGCATGGTTTTCACGAAACGGGATAATTTGACGTCCGCCTTGCCGCGCGACTGAACACTCTTTTCAAGGATGGTTGTCACATCGTCAATGCCCTTGGTCATCAAATCTATGATGATTGAATTTACATCCTTGTAAAGGGCTTTCACGTCCTTTTCGCTGAGTCCTGATTCTCTTGCCACATCAGCAAGGGTCATTTTTTTCAGTCCAAGTTCCCTGAAGCACTTTTTCGCCGCCGCCCATATCTTTTCTTTTTTCTCTGCCATTATTTCCGCCATTCTATCATCTTAAATGATGCGAGAAATATTCATTATTTTCGTTAACAATAAACTCTGCCTGATTGGCTCAGTCAAGCGTAAAATATTTTATGATGAAATTTGTTCCCCTGTGGGGGGCTCTTCTTCGAACTGCTCTTCCTCTTTCTCTTCGGTAATCTCCTCAGGGGCTTTTTCGGGCTGTCTCATCTCCTCAATCTGTGAAAAGTTGATATTGTATTTGTTTTCATTTGCATCCTGAATCATGCACGTCTGGGCAATCAGATTTCGCTCAATGACCAAGCCCTCCTGGTTTTTGGTTTTGACAAAGGCGCCGATTGCGGGAGCAGTGGTGGTAATTTCTCTGTATTGCTGCTCTTCGAATTCCAGACAGCACATAAGACGCCCGCAACAGCCGGAAAGTTTGGTTGGGGAGAGGAATATATCCTGATTTTTAGCCATCCGGATGGTGACGGGTTTGAATTCTTTCAGGAAAGCGGAACAACAGAGGCGTTGTCCGCATATGCCATATCCGTCAACCTCACGGGACTCATCCCTCACCCCTATCTGCCAGAGTTCAATGCGGGAGTGAAGTGTGGCGGCAAGGTCTCTTACAAGCTCCCGAAAGTCAACCCGTTTATCCGCTGTAAAGTGGAAAATAACCTTATTGTTGGCATCATCGAAACGGACGTTGGAGATTTTCATCATCAGGTTATGTTTCTGGGCTTTTTCCCGACAGGTCTGAATGGCATTCCGCTCACGCACTTTCAGTGCCTTCCACTTTTCGACCTCTTCTTCTGTTGCCTTGCGGAGAACCTTGCGGAATGGGGGAGATGGGATCTGTTCACTTGGGCGAAATTCCACACTGCTGACAATGCCGGTATCTTCATATTCCCCAACTGGACAGATGCAGGTATCTCCGATTTTCAGTTCCAGCCCTTCGTCAATAAAATACTTGGGAAAGGAAATCTCAGAAAACTTTATTCCAGCGAGTTTAACCATGATGTGAATTTATTGTCCTTGTCCCTTATTTAACAAAAATCATTGAATGCTTACCGATTATTGCCCCTGCTGTCAATTTTATAGTTATAGGCAAGTATGACTTCATTTGAAATGATACATTTATGTTGACAACCTCAACAAACTATTAAAACGATTCAACAACTTTTTTTGTGCAGGGATAGAAACCAAAAATCAGGGAAATCTGATATGTCCGACAGGGAAATTGCCCGGAAGAAATCTGTGATTTCCAATAAATATGGCTATTTTGATGAAAAGGCGAGGGAGTTTGTAATTACCAATCCCGGAACACCCGCGCCCTGGGTGAATTATCTCACAAATGGACGATACCACGGTCTAATCTCCCACACAGGTGGGGGGTTTTCTTTTTTCATATCCCCCAAAGATTCCCGCATAACCCGCTGGCGCTATAACTCCATGCCATTTGACCGCCCCGGACGTTACATCTTTCTCCGCGACCGTCAGACGGGTAAATATTGGTCTCTCACATGGCAGCCAACCCCTCCCGCACGATTCAAAAAATTTGAATGTCGTCATGGTATGAATTATACCACAATCATTTATGAGGTCAATGGTATCAAGTCTGAATCAACCTTCTTTGTCGCCTCGGATGATGTTGAGATCTGGTGGGTGCGGCTGAAAGAAACAAAAGGTAAGGCGCGCTCTTTTGATGTCTATTCCTATGCGGAGATGTGCCTTGGTCATGCCCTTGTTGACTTGATAAACCAGCCAAACGATAAACATTTCAATGATGTCCATTTTGTGCCTGCCGAACAGATTCTGATGTCCTCCAAGCGTTACTGGGTCACATACTCCGCCGCTACGGTCAAACAGTCGAACAAATCCTGGAACAAGTGGGTCTTTATGGCATCAAGCCTGCCCGTCGTCGGATTTGATGGTTCAAAAGACCGTTTCATCGGTGCATGGCGGTCTGAGGAAAATCCCATTGCCATTGAGCAGGGGACAAGTTTCAACACGGAGATAACGGCGGGAGATGCGGTCAATGTCCTGCGTTGCCCGCTGGAACTTTCTGCAAGGGGAGAGGTGGAGTTCTGTTTTTTTCTGGGCATTGTGGACAAGATGGGCGATGAGTCGGAACGAACAGCGCAGGCGGAACGTGTTGCCGCATCCCTCGCCAGAAAATATCGCTCTCTCGATGAGGTGCACACCCAGTTTCAGAACCTCATTGCCATGCGTGATGATTACCTCTCCGCCTTTCAGGCAGAGACCCCCGACCGTGAGCTGAACCTCTTCATCAATATGTGGAATCAGTATCAGACCAAGACAACTTTCCAGTTCTCCCGCGATGCAAGTTATCATCACGGTGGACTTTTATTTGGTCGCGGTTATCGCGATTCGTGCCAGGATACGCTTGGCGTACTTTTCACAAAGCCCGAATGGGGGCGCGAGCGCATTCTTGAAATGGCGGCGCGGCAGTTCAAAGATGGAAGCGTCTATCATTGTTACTATCCCTTGACCGGTGGGGGCGAACGCACAGGTCATTCCGACACGCCTCTCTGGCTTCCAATGATTGTCATTGCTTATCTGAAAGAGACCGCCGATTTCACCATCCTTGATGAGATGGTGCGGTATGACGATGGCGGTGAAGCGTCCCTTTTGGAGCACATCATCGGCGCTGTGGAATTTCTCAAATCGAAGTTGAATGACAAGAATCTCGTCTATATTGGACCCGGCGACTGGAATGATACGTTAGATTATTGCGGGCGCAAGGGCAAGGGCATCAGCGAGATGAACTCATGCATTTATGCTTACATCCTGCGCGAGATGGGTGAACTTTTGCGTCGCCTGAGGCATCTCAAAGCCACCGAATATGAAAGTCTATTTGCGTCCATAAAAAAGTCCATTAATGAAAGCCTCTGGGATGGCGAATGGTTCATTCGCGCCATCAATGACCTTGGCGAACCGGTCGGTTCGAAATCTTCGCCAGAGGGGAAAATATTTCTCAATGCACAAAGTTGGGCTGTTATCAGTGGGATTGCGGAATGGGAGAGGGCAGAGCAGGCGATGGCGTCCGCGGCGCGCCTCTGCGGCACGTCAAAAGGACCCAAAATTCTCCATCCGCCATACACGCATGTTAATGAGAACATCGGTCTCGCCACACGCTGTGTGCCGGGGAAAAAGGAAAATGGCGCAATCTTCAATCATCCGGTCTCATGGGCATATCTTGCGGAACTCTTACTCAAACACGCCGAGACCGCATATAAATATTATAAACAGGCTCTGCCGATTAATCCCGTGGTGGACATTGACCGATATGAGATGGAGCCGTATGTTTATTCAGAGTATGTAACAAGCCCTGACCATCTGACCTTCGGACAGGCGAGCCATTCCTGGCTCACCGGCTCTGCAGTCTGGATGCTGCGTAACACAATGGATTATCTGCTGGGCATCCGCCCGACTTATGACGGACTTCTCATTGACCCCTGCATACCATCAGATTGGAAATCTTACAAAGTCACGCGCCGTTTCCGCGGTTGCGTTTACAATATCACAATCGAAAATCCCGAAGGTGTCTCCTTCGGCGTCAAAAAAATAACCCTCGACCGTAAACATATTTCGGGTAACCTCATCCCTCCGCAAAATGACAACAAACCACATGTAGTGAAGATCGTGCTTGGATGAAATATATTGTTGATCCATGCATCTTGAATAATTTTCTCGATGGTTCGCTTAGAATTGAAACTTTACCCAGAGATGGTGATTATGTTGCTTCACATATCCAAGTAGATGAAATAAATAACACAAAGTATGCGGAGAGAAGAGCAAAATTGTTATTATTGTTCACGGAAACTGTAAAAGAGATCTTGCCAACTGAATCAGCGATAGCAGGTATATACAGAGCTGGTTATTGCAAAGCTGGTGATGGTATTATATGTTCAAAGATAAAAAATGACTTAGATCTTATGAATGGTGGTAAAGAAAATAATATGAGAGATGCTCTCATTGTTGAAATTTCAATAAATAATAGATTCACACTTTTAACGGCTGATTTTGATTTACAGGAAGTTGCAAAAAGAAATGGGTGTAATATGATATATTGGAAAACATAAAAAATTCCATTTTTTTATCACATGTAGTATTTAAACTTGACGAAAAACACTCTAATACAAGAATTCCTATTATATAAACAAAATATTGAAAAATGAAAACAAAGCAGTACTTTAAGACCAGCGTCATAATTCGTCGACCTTATATTAAGGAAGAATGGATTGAGTATGTTATCAGGCATCCCGTTCGATCGGAAATTCAACAGAATGGCCGCATTCGATGTTGGGAATTTATTGCAGAAGTTGGGAAATATCTGCGAGTTGTTACGGAATCTGATCGTGAAACGGTGCATAACGCTTTTTTTGACAGACGATTCAAACCTTGAAAGGAGAGAAAATAATGCTTTTCCAATATTTTTCAGATAATGATATGTTATATATCAAACTGGTTGATGCAATAAGCACTGAATCTGAGGAAGTCTCACCGGGGATTGTGCTGGATTTTGACGAGAAGAACAGGGTCATTGGTGTTGAAATTGAGGATGCCAGTAAATATATAGACCTTTCGCGTTTGGAACTGAAATCGCTACCTGTCACTAATGTGATTTTTTCGGAAAAAGTTTCTGCTGGTAGATAAATTTTATATGTTAAGATGACGTGCATATATTGCGATGGTGAGGTTAAGAATTTTGACAGGATTAACAGGATTTACAGGATTTACAGGATTAAAGGAATAAATCTTGTTAATCTTGTAAATCATGTCTGATTCTATTTGATCCGCTATGGTGTATTTATAATCCGTATCTATTTCTGTATCGTATTCTTTGCGGCTTTGAGGGTATTGAAGAGGAGCATGGCGATGGTCATGGGTCCGATGCCGCCCGGCACGGGCGTGATGGCTGATGCCACCTCTTTGACCTTTTCAAATTCTATATCCCCTACAATGGCATAACCAGACTTTTTTGAAGAGTCCCTTATGCGGTTGATGCCGACATCCACAACCACTGCGCCGGGCTTGACCATCTCCGCCGTTACGAAATTCGCTCTGCCCATTGCCGCAATCACAATGTCCCCCTGGCTGATGATTGCGGGGAGGTCTTTTGTCCGGGAATGGCAAACCGTAACGGTGGCATCAGCGCCTGCCGCCTTCTGCATAAGAATAATCGCCGTGGGTTTCCCCACAGTATTTGAGCGCCCGACAATGACCACGTGGCGTCCCTGAATTTCAATCCCATTGCGCACAAGTAATGTCTGGATGCCAAACGGGGTGCATGGGAGAAAGCAATCCTCCCTGCCGAGCACCATCTTCCCCAGGTTCACCGGATGAAAACCGTCAACATCCTTTTCAGGATTTACGGCATTGATTATGGAGTTCTCGTCGACGTGCTGTGGGAGGGGGAGCTGAACGAGAACCCCGTGGATGGCGGGATTTGCATTCAATTCGCCAATTAACTCAATGATAGACTGTTGTGATGCGGTTTCTGGAAGGAGGATGGATTTAGAGAAAAATCCAACCTTTTCGCATGCCTTGACTTTATTTTTGACATAGATATGGGAGGCAGGGTCATCGCCAACCAAGATGGTTGCAAGTCCGGGAGTGATATTATGCTTCTCCTTGAGTTCGCGCGCGGCGCGGGCAATCTCCTCCTGGATAGTTTGTGCGAGTGACTTGCCGTCAAGAATTCTTGCTGTCATATTCGTGTTCCTCCCCGGATGGTGTCTGTTTGGACGGGTTTATGCGGTCAATGCAGACCTCCACGTAATCGAGGATTCCACAGAGAGGCACCTGCGGTTTTCTCACCTTCACCCGGATGCGGTCGAGATTGGGGAAGTGTGCGGCGATTTCATCGACAATATCTTCTGCGAGTGCTTCAAGGAGGTTATACTTGCGTTTTTTTGTGACGGCAGTGATAATGTTATAGACCTTTTCATAATTAACCGTGTGATGGATGTTATCAGATTTTCCGGCGGTAGAGAGGTCAAGGAAGAGTTCCACATCCATAAAAAAGCGCTGTCCAATCTCCTTCTCAGCCTTTGTTGTGCCGTGAAAGGCATAAAATCCCATGTTGGCAAGTTTTATGCAGTCAATTTCCCTGTTCATTTTTTACCACCATAATGGTTTTTGCGCCGCAACAGTATTTCCGGTTATTGATTATTGGCAACAGGGGTGCCCGTATTCTTTCGCGAAACGAGATATTGTTGCATCTGCTCGTGCTGTTCAGTGGTGAAATTCTTGAAGCGGAGGACCATGCCATAGACGGGTCGGTCATGCTCATCATAGGCATAGAGTCTCACGATATCAACTGTGCATTTCCAGATGTTCTGGTCTTTAGGGAGGCGAAAACTCATAGGGATGTCAAAAAAAACTTTCAGGTCGGGTATTTCACCTTCCATGGAGAGGAGAATAGTTGCAGAATCCATGGAGAGGAAACGGAGAAGTGCCCTGTTAGTCTTAAAATCTTTGCCCAGCACAAATGCGAACGGGGAATTCATGACAAGTGTGCCGTTAAAAAACTCCGCATGATTTTTTTTCTTAAACCCAAATCCCATCGTTTCTTATTTCCTGCCTTTCATAGATATTTATGAAACCATGACGCCGTTTCATCAAGCAATCTTTCATCCTCTTTCAAGGGTTTGTAACCATGATTGGATTCCGGGAAGTTCGATATTTCTGTTATTCTCTCTGCCCTCCGCCTCGCCGTCAGGTATGCTTCAGAATGATTGGGTGGGACAACTGTGTCCTGTGACCCTTGGCAGAGGAGGACAGGTCCGGCGTATCCTGCAAGGCGTTCCACGGGATTTACCTTGGAAAGGGAGTGGATAAATTCCTTTCCAATTGCCCAGCCGTCATACTCAATGAAATCTTGCTCAGGTGAAAGTGCCTCCGGAATTGGTAAGTCCTGCCTGAGCTCAAAAAAGAGTTGCCGGGGGAAGGCAACGGGCGACCAGAGAACGGCGGTTTTCAATTCCCCCCGCCGCCCCAATACCTCTGCCGCCACACATCCGCCAATGCTATAACCCAGGATTCCTGCACGACCGGCATCAGTTCCACCCAGATTGGGAAGATAGTCAATCACATTCAGCGTGTCTTTGATGTAATCGAGCAGAGAGTGCTCCTTAAAAAGACCCTCGCTCTCACCACAACCACGGTAGTCAAACCGCAGTGAGGCGATGTCAGACATTGCCAGTCTTCTTGCAGTTCGGACAAAAATATAGCGCTGTTCGATTCGATTACCTGTAAAGCCATGACAGAAAACGACGATGGGAACCTTTGTATTCTCATCAGATGGGATATGAGCCGTTGCCACAATATGTTTTCCCTCCGATACGAGACACAAGGGCTTTTCGATAAACTTCCGGCTCATTTTATGCCATTGACCTCCTCATAGAGGCGGTTGAAGAACTTCAGCATATACCTGTGGCGGCTTTCTGCAATGGCACGGGCTGTCTTTGTGAAGAGCTTATCTTTAATCTGGGATAGCTTGATGCGAAACTCGATGATAGGCGTGTGCTGGCTGTGGTCTGTGACCTTGGAGATTATGTCAATATTTTTGGAGACGAGGTCTGCCGGCGTGAAGGTATCATCATAGAGTCTCTGACCATTTTCACCCCCATAGGCGTAAGCCCTGCAGACGCCAATGGCGCCGATGGCATCCAATTTATCCGCATCATAAAGGATTTTTGCCTCCAAGGTTTGCGGGGGATTATCGCTCCTGAATCGATGGGCAGTAATACAATGAATTACGGCGGCTCGCTTTTCTTCCGGGAATCCCGCACTTATGAGAATCGGTTCGGCACGTTCACCGCTGAGTTGTGCATGGCATTTGTCTGTGGTGTCCGCTTCGTCCCTGGCGATGTCATGGAGGAGCGCCGCGGCATAAAGTATTTCGAGGTCTGCTCCCTCATAGCGACCGATGTGCATGCACAGGTTCAGGACACGCCGCGTGTGGCTGAAATCGTGCGTTGGGGGTGAGTTTATAAAGGCGGACTTTGCCGCTTCCTCGATAATTGGATAATGAAAATCTTCCACCATATTCAGCGCCATATTCTCAAAGGTTTTTAAAAGTTAAATCCTTCCCTTTATTCCTTTTTCACCATGTCGGAGGTAAGGCGGGAATTGTTCGCCTTTTAATAGATTATCGAACGTCTCTCGTTTATTAATGATATGGAATGCAGTGCCATTGACAAGGATTTCAGGCGGTCTTGGTTGTGTGTTGTAATTGGATGACATGACGTATCCATAAGCACCTGTATCGAGAATGGCGAGGAGTTCACCCTGTGTGAGGGGAGGCATGGGGCGGTCCTTGGCAAAAAAATCAGCCGATTCGCAAATCGGTCCAACGATGTCCATCTCGATGCGTTTTCTGGTGTGCGTCTCCCTGACGGGTATGATGCGGTGATATGCTTTGTAAAGTGCGGGACGGATGAGGTGGTTCATGCCGGAATCCACGATGGCAAATTGCTTAAGGTCGCCGACTTTTATATAGGTGATGCGCGTTACAAGGGCGCCTGCAGATGCAACGATAAAGCGTCCGGGTTCCATGATCAGCCGGCATCCCATCTTGCGGACAAATGGGATAATCTTTTCCGCCGCGCGCTCAACGTTCATCGTCTTTTCCCGCTCACCGTAAGCAATGCCATAGCCTCCGCCCATGTTCAATGTGCGAATCTCAATTCCCTCGGAACGCAAGCACTCAATCAGGGACACGAGGCGCTTCACCCCATTTATATGGGCTGTCAGGTCAAGAATCTGGGAGCCAACATGGACGTGCAGTCCAACGAATTCGATATTGGGCAGGCGTGCGATGCGGGCAATCATGGCTGGAGCTTTCTTGTAGGATACGCCGAACTTGTTTTCCTTTTTGCCTGTCGTGATATATTCATGGGTGTGAGCCTCCACATCGGGATT
>Ga0172363_10002844_pt1 | contig 13982 bp, 19 predicted proteins | sample LakKivs2_kivu2a2_FD_114541 | JGI IMG/M metagenome (GOLD analysis project Ga0172363, IMG submission 114541) | Sediment microbial communities from Lake Kivu, Rwanda - Sediment s2_kivu2a2 | ecosystem: Environmental > Aquatic > Freshwater > Lake > Sediment | place: Rwanda: Western Province, Lake... | reverse complement strand
AGGTAAGGTATGGTGCGGTGAGGTTGGGTGCGGTATGGCAGGTAAGGTGAGGTCAGGTGTGGTAGGGTCGGGTACGGTAAGGTAAGGTAAGGTAAGGCAGGTCAGGTGTGGCAGGTGCGGTGTGGTCTGGTGTGGTCGGGTCTGGTTAGGTGCGGTAAGGTAAGGTACGGTATGGTAAGGTAAGGTTAGGTATGGCAGGGTGCGGTGCGGTGAGGTATGACAGGTAAATTGTAAGTTCCAAAGAACCGCCGGGATTAATAGGATGAATGATGGGTCATGGATGACTGTGAAAGGAACTGGTTCTTTATGGGAAAACAAAATAGGACATTTCTTTAGTTGCTTCTTCAAGCTAATTTACTCTTCGTATCTATTCCCCGGCGGATACGAAGAGTATTCGTTTAACCAAATGGAGATTTTCAGTGGATCCTAAAAATATTTCGAAGTTAGATCAAATAATGGAAGAGTGGAAGAAAAGTGTGCCTCAATTGATCTGGTCTATGTACGTAGGATTTTTAGAGGTGGGATTCACACCAAGACAGGCCGTCTATCTAGCCAAGTGTCTTTACATTAATAGCACACGGCATGGAAATTCGCAGGAGTAGGAAAGAAGAAGAAGGCGGTATCGTTTTGTAGAGCCGAACCCACAAAGGTGTCTTGGAAAGGACCGATACCGCCTTATAGAGGCAATTTATTTCTGACTTGAAATTCGTTCCATGTCTGCATCAACCATCATTCTTACCAGTTCCTTAAATGATACCTTTGGAGTCCATCCTAGAATTCGTCTTGCTTTTCGACTATCTCCCTGTAATAATTCTACTTCACTTGGACGAAAATAGTAAGGATCTATTTTCACATACTGCTCCCAATCTAAATCCAGATAGCCGAATGCCTCGTCCAAAAATTCTCTTACAGAATGACATTCTCCAGTTGCAATGACATAATCATCTGGCTTGTCCTGCTGAAGCATCAGCCACATAGCTTCAACATAATCTCCAGAAAAACCCCAGTCTCTTTTTGCTTCTATATTTCCCAATGTCAATTTATTTTGCATTCCATTCTTAATCCATGCTGCTGCTTTTGTAATTTTTCTAGTTACAAAAGATTCAGATCGCCTCTTGGACTCGTGGTTGAAAAGTATTCCATTGCAAGCAAACATGTCATAAGCTTCTCTATAATTGATTGTCTGCCAATAGCTATACACTTTTGCACAAGCATAAGGACTACGAGGATGGAATGGGGTAATTTCTGATTGTGGTATTTCGCAGACTTTCCCAAACATTTCTGAACTAGCAGCCTGGTAAAATCGTACAGGCTTCCCACATCCTCTAACAGCCTCCAATAACATCAATGTCCCCAACGCTCCCACATGTACACTATATACAGGTTGGTCGAAACTGATTCTAACCTGACTCTGTGCAGCTAAATTATAAACCTCATCTGGTTGTATTTCTTTTAGCAAAGAGCTTAGACCACTTCCATCTGTCATATCCCCATAAACTAAATGAATTTGACCTCTCAAATGATCTATATTGGAACGATTCGGAGTAGAGGATCTTCTGACCATCCCATATACTTCATATTCTTTACTCAATAGCAATTCAGCCAGATAAGAACCATCCTGTCCAGTTATCCCTGTTATAAATGCTCGTTTCATTTTGCACTCGCAGTAAAAAGAATATCCGTCGTCCCAGTTAATCCTTTTATTCTCTCTTCTTGACTTCGATCATATCCAATAGAATACAGATACTCAAAGGCTTCTAACTCTTCTTTCCAATAAGGATGTTTTTGTCCCCATCCAATCTCACATATAATTGCTGGTTTTTGATCTCTCAAAAACCTTTTCATTCCATTAATCACTTTGTACTCATATCCTTCTGTATCAATTTTTACAATATCTACAACTACATCCAATCCCGTATAATCCAAATAGGAATCAAAACATACAGAACGAATTAATTCCTGTGTTCTTTTATTGTCTTCGTCCACCATTTCTCGAACCATTGTGTTCCATCCGATGTTATGCTCTGCTACAAAAATAATATCTCTTCTATCTGAATCACTCAGAGCAGCATTTTCAAAAAAGATATTGTTGTTTCCTTTGAATTTGGAAAGACAATACTCGTAATATTTTTTGACCGGTTCGAATGCAAGAAAAAAAGAATTTGGAAATTTCTCTAAAGCACATTCAATAAACATCCCCGTATTGGAGCCAACATCTAGAATCCAATTTCCTTTATATTTGGCTTCTACTAAAGGCCATATATTGGAAACAATTCCGCTCTTAATAACAGAAAGACGATCTTTGAATTCTTCAGGTCCCATTATATTTCCTAACAAATTCTTGAATATATGCTTTACTTGTCTTTATAGAATGAAAGGTCTGCAATAGACTCGTATCAATAACTACATAATCCTTAATACTTCCATAGATAGGATTTTTTCCCATCAATTCTGCTGTCTCTTTCACAGAAATAGATTCAGAAGCACCTATATTGATTATTCCTTCTATAGGGACTTCAATTAATTTCATTATGATTTTAGACACTTCTTCTGTAGAGATGTAATTATATATAGAATCGGAAGTAACCCACAAGGACTTGTCATGCAAAAGATCGAACACAACATTTTTCTTCAGCCCTTCTCCAAGAATGCTCCCCAATCTCAATACAGCAGCCTTCGGATATTTCTCTAGAACTCTATTTTCCATTGCAATTTTAATTCGACCATAAGGATCTGTAGGATTGGCAACTGTATAAATAGTAGATAAATGAATTAGATAATCAAATTGTACATTACTTATCCTTTCAAATGTATAGTCCTCAACAGCTTGCATTTTAGCAGGATTCTTTCTAGCTTCATACATAATTGAAAAGCCAGCACAATTGACCAGAATATCACAAGGACCATCTACAATAGGAAATCTCTGTTCTAATTCCTTCAAAACAGTTCTTCCTATAAAGCCATTCTTGCCCAACATACCTATCTTTTTCATGGGAAATTCCTGCACATTTGATCCTTGATAAAAACCTTCTCTACAATCTCATGGTAAGGACCTAGAACACATCTTGGACATTTATCCAAATTAATAGACTCAAGAAGATTTTTATGCTTCTCAGAATTCCAAACCCTTCTGACTTCTTCTATATCTGGAAAGTGACGACATAATATAGAATGCTGTTCTCCTCTTCTATCTCCACATGTATAGCAATTACCATCTGCTCCTAGAAGCAAGGTAATTGGAGAAGCCCAACACTTGGAATAATTTCTTTTCTTGTTCATATTAATAGAAAATTTATGCCACACACCATAAACATGAAACTTTTCAGATTCTAGCTGTTGGGCTAGAACCATTTGATTTTGGATGTCTTCTAAAGAGGATTCAAAATTAAAACATTCAATTCCATCATTAAGAACATTCTCCCATCCAGCAGGACGAATCTGAAAATCATCTGCTCCCATAGCTTTTGCTAATTGAACTGCTTTAAGAATATCTTTAGAATTATCTGGATGTAAAAGATATTTGACACAAATAGAACAATTGGATTTTAATACTGTCTTCTTAGCGCATAAATCTTCTATGTTTTCCAATACATTTTCAAATAGAGTTTTATCTTGAATTCCTTTTACTTTCATATAGACTTCATTCGTCCCGGCATCTAAAGATATTCCTATCCATCTACAGGTATCCAAAACAATATCTGCAATTTCATTCTTAAGAAATATTCCATTTGTAATCAATCCTGCTTCTATTCCATTATGCTTCAGTCTTTGAAGAAAAGAACCTACATATGGATTTTCTAGTGGCTCTCCACCACCAAAAACATGAACGGATTTAACTCCCCAAGATGCAGCAAAATCAGCAATTTTCAAAAGATGCTCTTCTGGTAAAATATCTCTAATACGATTATTATAATTTGCAGAATTGCACCATATACATCTCATATAAGAGCATTGCCCAGAAGGATCCACACAGATAGTTACAGGAGGAAGGAAGTCTCGTTTGGCACAACCCTCCAACCATTCCCTCCATATCAAAACTTTATCAGAGTTGAATGAATTATATTTATCTCGCCAGTCAATCATGTCTACACACTCCTACCATAGGATTTTGTACTGCCCTGTTTGTAGGTCTTCATGCTTTTAGTTCCATCCAACAATCCAAGAATCATTTCATCTGTTTCTTGGATCAAGTCTGTTCTTTGCTGATTTAGGATGTTTGTCTTTCTGGTTGCATCTGCTATCTCAGAATCATCCTTGGAGGATCTCTTTATATCCTCCAACATCCAGATTCGAATGTTGACAATAGATAGTTTGTCAATAAGATTTCCAATAGTATCAGCCATCAATTGCCTTTCAAAACAGACACACCATAATAATTAGAATAGAATTGTAAATCTTGGACAAGGAACTATAAAAGCTCCACCATTGTTCAGAAAAGAACTTTCTCTTTTCTTAAACTCTTCCACAAAATGCCAAGGTAGAATTAAAAGATAGTCTGGATTATTCTTTCGCATATCTTCTTCTGAATAAATAGGAATATTAGTTCCTACTGTTTTCAATCCATATTTATAAGGAGACCTCTCAGCAATCCCTTCTATCAAAGTATGATCTAATCCAAACCATTGTAATAAAGTATTGCCCTTTGTAGAAGCTCCATACCCCCAAATCTTCTTTCCCTTATTTTTCTCTTCTCGCACAAAGTCAATAGTCTGCTGTTTTAGCTTTTGAATGTCTTGGTAGAAGGAAACATACTTCTCTACAGTATTAAATCCACAACTATCCTCATACTGCAACAATGATTGGATTCGAAAGTCAGCAACATCTCTAAAAGGAGCTGTTTTAAATCCCTTCACATTGAAAGTGTTCTTTTGGATGTAAACTCTAAAGCTTCCACCATTCACATCATTCAATTCACAATCAACAATTCTAAATCCACTTTTTCGGACAAGGTAATCCAAAGAGGTCAATGAATAATAACACACATGTTCATGGCAAATATTATCGAAGGCCAATTGATTTATCATCAAGGGTGTATAGCTCAACTGCAAAACCAATATCCCATCATCTGCCATAATCTCTTGGATATCTCTTAGAAATGCTTCTGGAGCATCCAAATCGTAAAACATAGCAATTACAGTTACTACCTTCGCTTTTTTATCCCCATACTTTCCATTTTGATATGTCTTTGCAGAAAAGTAATCTTGGATCACATCATCACAATAGTGCAAAGCTTCATTCTTATAGCTATCTTCAGCAGGATCTATACCAATACGCAGTACATCCTTTGGGACGAAACTTAAAAGCGTCCCATCATTACTTGCTATATCCAACCAAACATCATTTGGTTTTACCTCCACATATTGCATTACAGAATCTACAACGTTTTTCAAGGAGGTCCTCATTGAAGAATTGATACCAGAACGATACCAATACTTCCCATACAAAGAATTTACTGATGTAGACTCTTTCAATTGCAAAAGCTTAGACTTTGAACTAAAGCACAAGGTCAAATCTGCTTTTCTATTATCTGGACTTATATCCTCCTTCAGAAAATCAGAAATATACAAATCTCCAAGAGAAAATACTTCATCCATTTCAGTATTGGAAATTCTACATTTTCTCATAATCGTATATGGTTTTGAATCAAATCCACCATACCTCCAAAAGAATATTCATTACTCCACACAAAATTATTTGCAAGGGCAGGGTATAAAGATACAATACCTAAATCTTTATCTCGTTCTGCATGTCCAATAGTAATAAATTTCTTAGGTTTATTTAAAATATTTTCCTGCTCTATACTCAATGTATATACACCACTGGATCTTCCAACAATGATGTCACAAAATCTACTAAAGTAGGATGTCTCTACAATATCATTCTCAGAAATTCCAATAATATCCTTACAAAACAAAATGTTTTTATGTTTGGCATATGTCTTTTTCATTGTGTAATCTTCTTTGTTCGAGACAAAGAAAAGGATATGTGGATTGTACTGTGCCAAAAACACAAGTATAGAAGTCATATCAAAATTTGGAGATTGTCCAGATTGTGTTAATCCATTTACAAACAACACCTTTCTTTTTTTAGGACTACTCTTTATATAAGAGTCCACATTTCCAATTTTAAAATAAGAAAAGTCTATACTGGGAATGAACTTAGATAAATCTTTATCCAATTTATGGTTACAAAAGACTTGTAAATAGTGCTCAAAGATAGCATAAGCACTTTGAATCGTAGTCCCTTGAAAGAAATTCATCTCATTAGCACCACAACTTGTATTCACATATAGCACATCATTTACAACACTCCAGGCAGAATAATCTGTAAAAGGGTGAATCGTTGGATCATATACTTCAAAAGTCAAAGTCGGAAAATCAGAAAATACTTTAGGGCTGGCTTTCAATACGTAAGTATACTGACGAGCCGGGATTCTATCCATAACATAACGAACAAAGTTTCTTGTTATGTGCAAATCTCCGTAGTGTCTAAGTTCGTAAAATACAATTCTATCCCACACAATCAACCCCTTACAATCTGCTCTTATATTTATATTCTTTTATTACTCCAATATTTTTTATGGTACAATGAAAGATGCACTCCTCTATAGGTTCCATATTAAAATCACCCGTAGATTGTCTATACCCATCAAAAGCAGCTACAGATCCCAACTTAAAATTAGTAGCATTCTTCTTAAACGCCGCACTTTTCCATTCATTATTTCTAGGATGCTCCAAATGAAGCATTGTATTTGGCACACGTACCACTTTATTTCTTCGTACAAAATCTGAATCCTCTCTTCCCCAACCAATATACATATTGGAAAAGCCATTGCATTTAGAAAACATATCTTTATCGAATAAAGTTGCCCCACCATCAGGAGTGTCTAAAAAATAAGATTTCTGATTTAATTCCTGATATTCTCCAGTTTTCACAAGTTGATATAAATCCAAATGATTAAAAGGAATAACAACAGTTGAATTCTGTTGCAATAGCTCTTCAAATTTAATTCTATACTTAAGTCTAATATCCACATCTACAAAAAGAATATTGTCCAGATACACTCCCATTTTCAAAAGATTTGAAAAAGCAACATTCATCAACTGTCCACGTTTGAAAAGAGCATTATCTTTTTGTTCCAACATATATATGTTGGATGCTGGATAATAATTTCGATAATGATCTATAAAATCATCAAAGAATTCTTTCCTATTCCGATATGGACAAAATATACTTAACATGTATACCAGTCTATATTGGTATAAGTATGTTGTCTGGAATGATGAAACATGGGTTTAATTCCAGAAATATACAAAACATTGGCCGACTTCCCCAATGCTGCTGCTAGAGTAGCCGCCCCAGTCGTAAAACAGATAAATTCTTTACAAGACACAATCATATCACAAAATTGCTCCAATGTTTCCGAATGTACTTCTGTTCTTCCTCTGGTATTTATATTTCCATAAAGACCTTTCATCTGATGCGTAATTTGGATGTTCTTTCTATTAAAATAATTTTCCACATCTGCTATAGTTGGGACACCTGATTTGTTAATACTATTAGGATCAAATAGAATGGCATTCTTTAGCTCTGGAATAATCTTAGGCTTATAGTAAATCTCTGGCTCCAGATGATAAGTAGTCTTATCTGAAATTCCAACAAACAAAGCAATCTGATCCAAAATATTTAAACCTGGATCTGTTTCTGAAAATTTAGGATAGTCAGTATCCTTATCTGAAAATCCATCTATATACGGATTATACCCCCATACCAATTGTTTAGTATTTGGATTTCTATAATTAGAGTGGTTAGAGATATAAACCTTATCATATCCATGTATCTCTTTTGCCAGTCTAGGAATTGGGGAATAAAGTAGATGATCCCCTAATCCTCCCCAATAAACTTTGAACACCAACTCTTTCATATTTCTCTCAGTCTTTCAAAAGCAGTACCTAAGTTATACAGCCAATTTAAATATGTATGCTCATTAGCTACAATAATTTGTTGGTAGACTGTTCTCTCTTTATACTCGGATTCTGAAATGGACAATGCTCTTTCTATCAAATTGTCAATGTCTGTGTCCATAAGAATGCTATCCCCAAAAACTTCTTTTGTCTTTGGAAGATTTGTAACCCCCAGTTGTCCATAGGATATATTTTTCCATACTCTACAAGGAAGCATATTGGTTGCTATTTGAATATCCCCACCTATTGCTGGAGCAATTCTATCAGAACGAACCAATTGGACATTTTCTTCGTCACTTACATGGGTAGAATGTACAAAAGATAATCCTCTTTTGGACAAGACGTCCTTCAATTTCTCTATATTATTTATATTTCCATGATTATTATCATCATTCCATATACTTCCAATCCAATGAACAGTATGAGACTGAGAAAATACAGGAGGATAAAATTCATCTGGCAGTAAATCTGTAGCCCAAGGCTGCCAAAGCATATGGCTTTCTTTATGAAAAGCTACTTCCGAACTCCAAAGTTCACTGTCATTTTCGATGGGAACTGTTCCATAAATTCGCAGACGGACATAATCTTTACACTCAGAAAGTGGTTCTACTGTATTTAGCAAAGCGTAGGATACATCTTTTTTATAAGGAAGAAAAGCACAAGACCCATTGTACGAAAAGACCAAAGAATCGGAATGCACCAATACAGCATTTTCTTTCTTATCATCACACCAAATAACAGGAAATTCTAATTTCCTAAGAACGTTATAAAAATGTCTATGAATATGGTGTTGTGTGTTGTTTATCTCTGTTCTAAGACCCCAAATAACAACAGAAGAAAATTGCCTCAATTTTGATACAGCATCTTCTCGTTTCATACTCTCTTCATCCAATTCAAAGCAGCTTCTTGATGACACCCTATAACGAACTCTTTGAAGAACGACTCCACATTTATTTTCCAGCCATTCTCAAACTTTGCACACAAACATTCTATTGCATAGTCCTTCTTTTCAGACTTTCTGTTTTTATTTGTCTCCACAGACCCAACAATATTCAAAGGATTACAAAAAGCTCGGCTTGTCTTATAACATACTAAATTAGGACGAAGCTTTCGATATTTGTCTTTTATTGTGTCTAATTTAGACTCCAAATCATTTACTGTACTAAAATGAAATGATTGGATGGAAGGAAGAATGTCTTTCGTTCTATAAATGGAACTGGAAAGCTCCAAAGGATATCCAAAATCATATTCAGAAGTAGTCCAATCAAATTTCAAGACATTACTCTGCATAGAAGTAAAGTCTGGTATCTTTTGAAAACAACTGTGTGGATAACAATATGAAGTATTTTGGCCTAATCTCAAAGATACCCCCAAACAGTCCTCGTTTTCAGCCAATACATCTGTAGAATATTCAACTTCAAAAGGCTTAATGGCGATGCAATCATCTACCAAGAACAGTATAAAATCAGAAGATTGTAAAATGGCTATCGTATTCTTCTCCAAATTATCTTCCGAAACAAAAATCACATTAGGATACAGCGATTTTACAATAGCATATTGTTGGGCATGAGTATTGGAGCTAGTTTTGTATAAAACACAGAAAGGAAGTGTGTCAAAATCTAGACACATAATACGTAGAGAATCCAACAAAGCCAAAAGCTGTACTGCTCGATCCTTGCTGAAAATTAATGGTTGAATATTCAAAGCTGGCATAACTCCTCTTTTGTTTTTTCTATATACTTAGGACGATTACGAATCTCCGAATCACAACGCTTTACAAGAAGTCTATGAGTCTTTTCATCATTGTATGGGGTAGATTGATTATAGACATAAAGAACCCTATCAATATATTTGGAATGAGACCTTCCAGCCATTTCTATCATTGGAAACATCAAAGCCATATCACCAGCAACAATATAATATTCATGCGTCTGTAAATCTCTCAGGTCGTTATCCTGAATTCCTTTAAATAGAAAATATCTAAAAGTCTTTAAATGAGAGAATCTCCACCATCGTTCTCCTTCATGCTCATCTTTTTCTGTAGGGAATGGCTCAGAAGCCCTGCCCCTCAACTTCAGATTGTGTGCAAATACATAGCTCCCCCAAGTAATCCATATAGAAGGGTCCCTATAAATATCATTCAGATAAGCAATAGCCTGACAATCTGACAATCGATCATCTCCATCTACCAATACAATTACATCTTCATTTTCAGGCTCACTAAGTTTGATGCATTCTATATGATTTCTAGGGACATGTTTTTGAACTTCATTCTCAATAAGAACCATTCTAGAATCACATTTGGAACGAAGGTACTTTCGGACTACATCTTTGGTATTATCCTGAGAAGGCTCCACACATATAATCATCTGCCAATTCTTATGTGTTTGATTCACTACACTTTCCAAACATTTGACAGCCCATCTGGAGCAATTATACATTGGAACAATTATCTTAAAGTGTATGGAATCTTTCACTTCCATAAATGAGACCTCAAGAGAGATACATACGCAAAACTAGGAACAACACCAATTTTATCGAATTGGACATGTAGTACATTTTTATTCCAAGACAAACTTTCTACATGTCCTATTGTCTGTCTAAAGCCATCTAAATCCTTTTTTCTCTGCTCTTCCGTCTCTAGTAATCGAACATTTTCATCATATATCTCAGGATCTCTTTTAGCAATATCATGCTTAACATGCAGCAATGTATTCTGCATTCTTCGAAATCCATTTACACGTTTATTGATAACATCATCATCTCCACCCCATCCAAACAGCAAATTCGAGTAGCCAGAAGACTCTTCAAATTGACTTCTAGTAAATATACAACAGCCACCATTTGCCTTATTACTTCCAAAACGTACATCCAATAAAGTTCCATCTTCTTTACAATTAATCAAACGATCATAAGCTATAAATGGATGTTTATATTTAGCCATCAGAGTAGAAAATTGTAAACGATTCCTAAATCGAATGTCTGCATCCATTAGAATAATAAATTGTCCATTACTAAATGAGTACCCCAAGTTATAAAGTTGTCCTTGTATATAAATGGCATCGTTCTTTTGTTCTACAATAATAATTTCCGATAGAGGATAATATCGTCGAACATTGGATATAAATCCTTTTAGACACTCTGGTCTATTTCGATAAGTAGTAATAAAGCTATAGGTGTCTAAGAAATCCACTGTTGGAACTCTCCATTCCAATAATTCAGAATGCCAAAGCTATCAGGTACAGTTTCGAGTTCTTCAGAAGAAAATCGTTTAGTCCATTTTAAAAAGTTTTCCACACCACCCATTCTTTGTGCATGTCCATTCCCACAATACTTTCTATGCATTTCTACATCGTTATAACGGACGAATGTGTAATGATGCATAACTAATTCCTGTTCTTTATAAATCCGCCATGTTTTTACATCCTCAATTGTTCTTCCACCATCACATAGGACCTTAAAAGGACGATTACGAGCTTTCATTTTCTTTTCAGCTTTTTGTAGAAAGGGGACATATAAATCCGTTAGCTTTTTTATTCTGGTAGTCGGATTATTTACGTACTCTCTTATTAGAGTAAGACTGCAATCCACATTCGAATAATTCTTTAATGTCTGTTCTAACTGAACAGGATTGTGGAATTCATCACAGTCTTTCAACAAACTATGTGTGCATCCAGCCTGTAAACAAGAACATCTTCCAATATCATACATCAATCTACAACCATCCTGCATTTCTTCTGGTCTCTTCGTTATCTTAGGATGGAATTCTATCAATTCATCAATCAAATTGCTTTTTACCAAATTGTGGAGTAAAGGTTCTGCCCAAACAGCACAAGGTTCTCCTGAAAATGCTATCCTTGACCACACAACTGTAATATGACTGGCAAATGGACGAATATTTAGAATGGAAGGCTTCAAAAGCTCTAAACCAGAAAATGCTTGATACGTAACACCCAATTTCATATTAAATATGCTTTCTAACGTTCGTTTTAAGGTGTCTAGAATCACCTACAATCGATTATTTAGTGTTAGGGGTAGTCTGGTTCACAGCGAAAAACTTTTCATACAATTTCACGTCTTCTCCAATTAGACTATACAATCTGGAAAGAGAAGGATCTGGCTTATAATGTGGATGTGTTCCACGATGTCCTATTGTAGCATTGCTTGTTCTGCCAGGAAGTCCTTTGATCCCCACACACATTGGATCTCTATTTAGTAATAGAAATCTAGACTTCACATTTTTCCACACTCTCAAATCAATGAATGGATTAGTTTTATTTAGACACTGTTCTTGGATAAATGGAATACACGCTAGTCTAAATCCAGTCTGACACCAACTAGCTCTGTCTTTATTTCCAATGTCATAGTATTTTTGCAGTGGAATATGATAATAGACAGATTGTCCTTGTCCTATTAATATGGAATTTGAATTTGTATCAAATAGGGAAAGCATTTTCTCACAATAAGTAGGACAATACCAATCGTCATCCTCAAAGATTATCATATGTTCTGTATTTACATGATTAAGAGCTTCTTGCATTTGAGATGGTAGTGTATGCTTCCCATCTGTTGTTTTTCGCTCTCTACGGATATACTTTATAAAAGGAAGAGAAGGAACTTCTGTGGGAATCTGCCCATCGTCTACGATAATCCACTCGGTAGGAAGAATGGATTGTCGTAGAACGTACTGTAGACATAATTTGAAAGGCTCAGGACGGTCTCCCGTCGGAGTGATGATTGTGAAGGGTCGCATTTACTGTCCTTTCCAAGACTTCTATTCTTTCCACAAGCTTTTTTATAGACAGTTTCAGTTCGGCTATTTCTGTATAAACTGTCTTGAGAGAAGATTTATGTTGTCCATACCACTCTCTCGGCTCTTCCATCATTACGACGTACCACCTTTTCTAAGAACTCCACACCCAATCTGTGGTGGATTATTCTTAGGAATCGTAACAAGAACATATGTCCCTTTTCTTGTCAAGGACTCCAATGGAGGTACAGGAGTGTCTTTTGCAGTTATTGTTACGTATTCTATTCCAACCGCTTTTGCCGTAAACTGCACTCTATACTTTTTTGCCACTGTATCCACTGTTATTGGATAATTTACAGAATCATTAGATGAAAGAGTAACAGGATCTCCATCAGGATCGCAATAGTTGGCATCAATAATTAAATTGGAACCTAGAACAACAATATGCACTCCCAGACATAATTTCTTTCCACTTGCAGGATCCGTTGCGATTTTAGATTCGTCAACTTGAACACCGATGTTTGTATAGGGTTTAAATTCCTGTTCTGGACATGTGGTCAGAGCAAGCAAAAATATTGTGGCTAATACATTTTTCATATACTTCTCCTTCAATAAATAGCTCTATGGCATTCCGTATAGGTCTTTAGCTAAATCATTTATCAATCTGCTTTTCCATTGCCTAATCTTTATTTCTTGAACAGCTAATTTATTAGACATGCTCAACCAAAATCCAAGGATAGATCCTAAAACACCCATTTATGTTTGGATAGAATGCTTGTTTCAGACATAGGGATTACCTTTTCAGTAAATTAATCTGCCGTCCACGTCCACGTCGAACTGCTGCTCTCAGCCACAGTCTTACTCACCAGCAATCCACCTTTGTACACGTTCGTCACTCGGTTGGTGCCGTTGCCGGGGGGAGCACCTCTCCTGTCTTCCCGGCATCAATCATTGCCAGAATCTCTTTGTTTTGAATTAGGTCAGCTTCGAGACGGGCGATTATGGAGACAATCTCTTCTCGGCTGACACACTGCTGAACCCGCTCTTCCATCTCCGTAATCAGATACTTGCCTTCCGCGTTTTGTTCTTTGAGGATCATTGCTGTACTCCTATTAAAGTGATGTGCTCCGCAGAATCTTGCCGCCGGTGCTGGTACCCGCCAGGCAAATGCCATTGCCCAGGTAGGCGAGACTGTCTATCTGCGTCTGCGAAGCCTGCTGACCGAGGTTGGACCATGTGGCTCCGTAGTCCGTGGACCGAAGAACCTT
>Ga0172363_10002843_pt1 | contig 13983 bp, 14 predicted proteins | sample LakKivs2_kivu2a2_FD_114541 | JGI IMG/M metagenome (GOLD analysis project Ga0172363, IMG submission 114541) | Sediment microbial communities from Lake Kivu, Rwanda - Sediment s2_kivu2a2 | ecosystem: Environmental > Aquatic > Freshwater > Lake > Sediment | place: Rwanda: Western Province, Lake... | reverse complement strand
CCCCGTCTCTTGGGGGCTCGATCTGCAATCAGAACATGAAAGATATCTCTCTGAAGAACACTGCAAAAAGCCTGTCATTCTGACCGATTACCCCAAAGATATTAAAGCCTTTTATATGCGTGCTAACGACGATGGAAAAACCGTTGCTGCTATGGATGTGCTTGTTCCCCGCATCGGAGAAATCATCGGTGGCTCCCAAAGGGAAGAAAGACTTGCTACCTTAGAAGCGAAAATTAAAGCGGTAGGCTTAGATCCTGAGCAGTATCGTTGGTACTTGGATCTGCGTCGCTATGGATCTGTGCCCCACGCAGGCTTTGGTCTTGGATTTGAGCGCCTTGTACAATTTGTCACAGGCATAGAAAATATCCGCGATGCCATCGCCTTTCCAAGGGTACCTGGATTTGCAGAGTTTTAGCAACAAAACGCTATTTTATGCCTTCGTTTGACCTCATAACGAGCAAACTGTTGCATCACGTACCTCTGCACCGCCTCTTCACATGCATACAAGTCCCGTTTGTATGCCCCCCTTTTTTGCTCTATAAGCAAAGCCATGTCTTCACTATTTAGCACCGTCGTCCTTGGATCTTGCGCAAAAAGAGGGTCAATACTTCTTGGCATACTGAGATCAAAAATCAACATCTTATGTGCACTTTTCCTAGGTACACTTTTCAGCACATATCCTGGATACTTCGTTGCAGAGATAATCACATCATACTCTTGCCATGTAGACAACATCTCTTCTCCTCCCATCTGGAGACTAGGATACTGCTCCATCATCTCTGCATCGACCCCTCTTCTTGAACACAGCGCTAGATGCTGAAATTTCTTGCGTGCAAGAAGCGCTAGCACCTTTCGATTCATCTCTGAATTTCCCACAAAAAGCACTTTCTTCGATGTAATAGGCTGCAAGTAGGTTGTAATCTGTGAAAACACTTTATTTTCTAAACTGTCTCCTCCCCCTGCATAATCGTAAAGAGAGCGAATCTGCTTTGCCACTTGTAAACTCTTTTGGAAAAGATAATGCAGCTCGCTAGGCAAAGAGACTCTTTGACGAGTGAGTTCATAAGCGCGTTTTACCTGCCTTTGAATATCACTCTCTCCAATAATTGCACTATCAAGACCACACGTCACTCTTACAAGATGTAAAAACACGTCAGATTCAAAATAGGAATACAGCACATGCTCAAAAGATTGATGCACATGAAGGCGCAAAAGAGCTAAGATTTTCACGTGCAAGGAAGGGATTTCTACTCCTGCAAAATAAATTTCGACCCTATTGCAAGTGGACAGCAAGATATAGGGAAATTCCCTTCCCTGAGAAAAAATCTTCTCAAAAGCTCTTGTCAAAATCTCCCTCAAATACAAGGGACAAGATTTGTTATTAATCCCGATCACTCCAACTTCCATACATCTCCCTTCTATAGATGTATCCAGCCTTATAGAGGATCCAAAAAAATCTTTCTATGATAAGATCCCTTCTTCTTTCCTAGACATAAACATCTCAACCTGCTGAACTCACGGGTTATTTATAAATAAAATCACCTAACAGTCTTATTTTAAACAAGTTACAACATAAATCTTTACGAAATCTTATTAATTGTTTAAAACAAAATTTATATATGCTATAATTGACCATAAGGAAAGATATGTTTACACAAAAAATAAGAGGAGTTTTATGGCTAGTTCCTATGGAGTGGATCCAGTACCAGGGGTTGATTCTTCAACAGGTTCATCATCAACAGCTTATGATGCAACTACACAAGCTAATAATGCCTATAATGCAGATGAGCTTCTTACTAAAGCCGAGGAAGCCAAGCACAAGCCTGCTGGCGGAGGGGAAAATTCTGTAGAAGATGCTTGGGATTTTTCTAAAGAGCAAGTGCACAAGCTCTATGAGAACCTATGTAATTCCTTCGTGAACCAGTGTAAGGAAGACCAAGACAAGATGAAAGAAGCCTTGCAACAACTACAGCAAAGCACTGCTATCTCAGGCTAAAACCGTTAGAGCTTCACTCTCTAAGCCAGCTTAAGGAACCCCCTAAGCTGGCTTTTTTTTTACCCCCCAGCAAGCCTACCTACCAACGCACTAGGTAAATAATCCCCCCTATGCTTTAATGGGCCTTAAGGGGAGGCCACAAAGTATGTCAGAGACCTCAGGAGTAGATCCTTCAAAAAACAATAAGCCTAGTTCCACGCCTTCTCAAGGTGTTAATCCTAATCTTTTTTCTTCGGCCTTTAGCAGCGCTCCTTCTGGAGACTCTTGGGTAGAAAAAGCTTGGGGATTTGATGCGGCGCAAGCCAAGAAATTCATCTCTACTTTGGCCAACACCATTATCGCTCAAATCAAGCACGAAGATGAGAAGGTCAAAGAAACGATGGAAAAACTTAAAGAAGCTGAGCAAGGGGAAGACGACAGCTCTTAAAAAAAGCAAAAAAAGACCTAACAACTGTTAGGCCTTTTTTTTGGAAAAGAAAACCGATTTGGCTGGTTCTAGCTAAGAGCTTTGTTGTATCTGCAAATATATACATCAAGTTGTTTGAATGACTCCGTTCCATCAGCTAAAGCGGCATCATCTAAGTTCTTGATGGTATCAATAGTAGCCCTTGGATCTTCCTGACAGGATTTTGCCCAATCAAAGCATAAAGGAAGATTATCCTGGTTTGTAAGTGTTTTTTGGATAGTGTCTATCGTTTGCTTACCTACATCAGAGGCTAGATAATTGACGAGCTCCTTCACTTTATTTTCATCTCGAGGAGAAGTTAGAAACTCGCTCACTACTCTTGTCAGATCCTCAGAACCTAATGGAGTCTTCTTTACTTCCTCAGGCTTCTTTGTAAACGCTGCCTTAATTCTTTCTTGCAGATTATGTAGAGAGCTGCAAACGCTATTATATGCCTTTTCAAAAAACTGAGCTAGAGACTTGAAAGAGCTTTTAGCAACCTTAGCTATTTTTTCGGATGTAACTTTTGCGCTGTCACATGCAGCCATAACATTGCTTGTTATAGCAGTCCATGTAGTAGCCATTTTGAACTTTACATCTTGTATATTCATATTATCACCTTTGTTTTTTTTACTCTTCTTTTTATTAATAAAAACCGATCGCTATATTATAACACTTAAATAATTAAAACAGTTTGTTTTTAAATAAAAATATAATAATAAAAATAATAAGTTTACAAAACTTAATATAATAAAATTTTTATTTCTAAAATTATAAAAAAAAATTCAACTATCTACAGAGTTGCTCTCATAGGTCTTCCACGCTATACTAACGCCCAAGTTCACTAAAGCCCCTAAGTCATTATGTCTCTTATGAGCCTTTTCGTATCCCCCGAGGACCTTCCTTGTAGACTAGATCTCTTTCTGCATCAGAAATTCCCTCTATATTCTAGAACCTATTTTCAACAGTTAATAGAACTTAACCTTGTGAAAATCAATGGGTTAATAGCAAAAAAACGAGAAGTCCCTAACATAGGCGATCTAATAGAGCTCACTCTACAAGAAAAACCCCTTCCTGACCTTGCGCCAGAGGCTATGGATCTCGATATCCTCTATGAAGATGAAGCTTTTTTGGCGATTAATAAACCTAGGGGACTTGTAGTACACCCAGCGCCAGGCCACCCTAGCAACACCCTCGTAAATGGCCTCCTACACCGCTATAAGGCTTTGCAAGGATTAGACCCCCTAAGACCCGGTATCATCCATAGACTCGATAAAGACACCTCAGGAGTCCTTCTCATAGCCAAAACCACCCCTATGCTAGAAAAGCTTTCTTTAGCCTTTAAAGAGCGAAAAATTCATAAGGAATACTTAGCTATTTGTCTTGGCAATCCAGGGATAAAAAGGGTGCAAAATCACCTAGGTAGAGACCCTCATCACAGGCAGAAAATGGCCATAACAGCAACAGGCAAAGAGTCACTCTCTCTAGTAGAAACCCTTCTGTATAAACAAGGGTATAGCCTTGTAAAGATCATTCTGCATACAGGACGAACTCATCAGATCCGAGTCCATATGCAATCACTTGGATGCCCTGTTCTAGGTGATCCTCTGTATGGACAGGCTAGAGCCAATCAATCCCTTGGCATCCATAAGCAGCTTCTTCATGCTCATCTTCTTCGTTTTACACACCCTCTATATGGCAAAGAAGTAGAAATTCAAGCAAAGCCCCCCTTAGACATGATAGAGGCAAAAAAAAGGCTCTTTTAGCCTCAGCTAAAAGAGCCTTGTTATACAAGCAGTACTTCGTAAAGAGCCTTAGCCCCCCCCAAATCCCTCTGCCATCTGCTCTATGAAGTCACCTACTGTATTTTCATCTCCTCCAACAGTACCAGACTGATTGGTTAAGTTTTTGGTCGTATTCAGCTCGTTTTGCGCTTTGGTACCTGCTGCTTGCGCTTCTTGCTGTACGATGGTGCATTCAGAGCTTTTCTCTTGCTCTACTTGAGTATCATCTCCATCCGTTTGAAAGTTGTTAAGCTCATTAAGAAGAGTTTGCGCAATACTTCCAGCTTCTCCTTCCTCATGAGTTGGCCCTATACCCCCTCCACTTGATAAAAAGCTTTGTAGAGCTCCAAAAGACTGCAACCCACCTAAAGCTTGAGCTAATGAATTAACTATACTCGCTTCTTTAGCAATAGCTTGAATGAACTTCCCCATCTTGCCATCATCGCTGTTAAACTTCTGATCCGCTGCATAAGCGCAACCAGCTGTAAGCATCCATTTAGGCATAAGACCTTTAAAGTCTTTATCTCCATCTTTGGCATTGAAGTCTGTTCCCTGAGAAGGATCTTTATTAGCATCCCCTTCGGCTTTTTGCGCCTGTTGCTGTTGCAACATCTGCGCAAATGGCACCTGAAGCTGCATAGTTGTTACTGTTACATCTGACGACATAGCTATTAACCCTCAAAATATGATGCTTTATGGAAAAAGCATATTTCCCCTTGTAGTCTATTATAGCTGTTTCCAATTAAAATTTATAGTTTTTTAATAAAAACTTTACATTTTATTAACAATCATAGGGTTAGAAATATAGCGTAACATCTTGATTATTAAGATAATACAACTAACATATTCATAACCCATTAACAACCAGATGATTACAGAGAACTCTCAGAGTAACTAGCTAGGTCTATAAACAAAATTCTTGACTATTTATTCCAAACGATTTACTTCATTTGCTTGTGAAAGCCTTCTTGGCAAGAATTGCGCTGACAGCAGATCTTGTCCAGGGGGCCTATTGACAAACTAAGTATGTAACTCGTTTATTTTTCTGGATTTAATACTTGTATATGCCTTATAAAGGCTGTGCACATGGGGAGTCCAAAAGAAGAAAGACAATTTTGTTTAAGCCAACTAAGGGGACCGCGCTATGAAAGAGTTTGTGGAATACATCGTGAAAAATCTTGTGGATCATCCGGATAAAGTCATCATCAATGAAGTCGGTGGGACTCATACCTTGATTATAGAACTCAGCGTTGAGAAATCTGACATCGGTAAGATTATCGGGAAAAAAGGCAAAACCATTAATGCAATCAGAACACTACTCATGTCTGTTGCTAGCCGCAATGGTGTTCGAGTCAATTTAGAGATTCTCGAAGAAGCCAATCAAACAACCCACTAATATCCTTAGCTACTGTGGCAGCAACTTCTATCTTTTGAAACTGCTGCCTCATTGTTAACAGTTGTAAATATCGTTGCCAAGAGTATTGGCTTGAGCGTAAAAACTGTTCATGTCTTGTGGAGTCATGTTTGCGTATTGTCCGGCCTGCTGACAGAAGTCATTGACTTCCTTTGTGATATTGGCTGGAAATCCACCTTGTTGCATAGCCTTCTGCAAACTTGACACATCATTTTGAAGCTGAACGGGATCCCCCGTAGGACTGTCAACCAAACCTTGTACATCAGAATACACTCTCTGAACCATGGTAACTGCATACTGCTTATCATCCCAAGAAGGCCCGCCAATTCCCTGAATTCCCCCGAATCCTCCTACACCACCTACTGAATCCACCATAACATCCTCTATAATTTATATAACTTTGCCAACACCACTAATATTAGCGTTTTTTTTTAAATTTTATTAAAAAACTAAATATATTTTATTAAAAAAAATTAAGATATTAATTAAAAAATCCGAAAGAAAACGTAAGCTTTCATGATCTATGTGTTTAAGTCTTGGTGATTTTCGGCAGATAGGGAGAAACCATCGCTTTTCTTGAGTTGAGAGAGCCTGCGTTATAATAGATAATAGCGTAGGAATCTGTTATTTGATCCTCAGACAGTAGATACTCTCCTTTTACAAAGCTCTCTTTGAAAAGAGCCAAAAGCTCCTGAGAGCGAGGCCCATGAAACTCTAATTCTAGATGGTTATTTGCCATTGCAGGCGATGGAATAAAGCTACTTAAAAAGAGCTTTAAATGCTCTGCAGCAATATCTGTGCTCGGCACCCATATCCACATCTGGTCTGCATGATAGTATTTATACAGCTCCCCCTGAAAAAGCTCTTCTGCACAGGCAATTGTGGAAATCATATGCAGATGCAAATCCACCTGAGGCTCTCTTTCATAGAGGGCAAGAGCCTGGTCATACCACGCTTTACGAATCTGCATCCGATGCTGATCAAAAAGAGGATAGTTTTTGGCAAAGATCTTTGTTTGCCCAACTCGAGCGCAACCATTTTGTGTTTTGGTATCACTAAAAACATCAGAGATTTCTCCCTTAGAGCACTTAAGGAAATTCTCAGAGATGACTTTTTCTTTAGCCTCGGAGGTCACTTTATATAAAGAGTAAAGATCTTCCGTCTGTAAAAGCCTCATAGCTGCTTTTTTTACAAACGTATTATCACGAGGAAGATCATCAAAATGAACAATTTCTACCTCTTGTCCTACCATCAAAGTCTTCAGTCTATTCATAAGCTCAGCTACACTCACCACATCTCTTTTAGACACTTTTGTTAAAAGATCTGTATCGTCCAAAATAGCAAACAAATAGTGCAGGTATTCCAGCTGCTCACGCACCTTGTCTACATAAAAAGAGGTTCCTTTAGAGAGGATTTCTTTTTTCTTATAGAGTCGTCTTAAGACACGATACTCTTGCGGTGTTTTTGCTTGCTTAGAAAGCTTAGCTATCTGTTTTTCAATGGATTCGGCGCTCATGCCAGCTAGGCTATATTCATCGTGCAAAGTGAAAGCGAGCTGACTCACCAAAGAATTTGCTGACTGCGCATCTGCAATAAGCGCTGTTGGCGCTGTATTGGTATTCAGTGATGATTTATGATGATCCACAACACTAATCACTTCTAGATAAAGAGGCACTTGCGTTTCTTCACGGTTACAAAAGTCTCTTAATGTCGCTGTACCCAGATATTTTTGCTTGAGGTCAATTGCACTAATCACCCCTACAGGAATCTGCTTATCCCCAGGCCCAGGAACATTCACTGTCAAATAAGGATAAGAGCCCATTTGATGCTCTATCTCTTTAACATCCGTTCTATAAGAAAGGTATTGTGGTAAATACCCAAATACTTTTGTTTTGATCTTAAAGGCTACATCAAGGGTATCAATATAAAGCCTAAACGCTCGAAAGACATCGTTCAAATCCTTGATGATCTTTTCCAAATAAAAGAAAAGAAGGGGTCTATTTTCTACAAGCTTACCGGAAGAAGAAAAAAGTTCCGATTTCTCTAAAGAGTGTATATGGTCAGCAACAATGGCAAAATTCGCAACTTCAAATGTATCTACCGCCTCTACAAACTCAGAAAATGTACACCGAATCCCAGATGCTACCCCGAGTACTTTTATTAAAAACCCTTCAAGAAGCTGCTGCTGTCTGAAAGTCATCTCTTTAAGAGGCTCGCTTTCATGAATCGATAAAAGCGCAATCTCTCCTAGAAATCTACCCAGATCTTCCCTTTGCAAATTTTCCTGGGAAAATAAAGAGACAAGCATCAAATGAATCGTAGTCTCAAACCACCGCAAACAAAGCTGCAAAAGCATGATCACTTGCCGAATGCTATCTACATCAAAAGCTCTCCAATCCCCGAGATAATATCCCTCGTCATCGACAAGTACAACAGCTGACGTAGCCCGATCATTATCTATTCCTAAAGAGTGCTCATACCCTTTCTTACGTACAAACCCCTTCTGCGTCATCAGATCAAAACTTGTAACGGTAAGCTGCCCTCTATTTTTGGAAAGATAAGCAAAAACCTCTTCATGCAACAGATTCTGAAATAACAACTTCGCTTCTACACTCGTTGCAGGAGGCCCTCCTGGTACGTTCCAAATGTGCAACCCTGAGCTAACCCGCGCAGCAAAAGCATCCACCCATCCCCAAAATGAAGAAACAATGGTATCGATATCGGGAGATTGATGGGCCGTGACAAAATGGGAGCCTGCATAGACTTTTCCCATGCCAATCGGAAAAAATGGTTGATAATCGACTCTAGGAATCCATCTTCCTACAATAAGAGATCTATAGAAATAGTTTTCTTCAGGACTGAGGGAGGCAAACTGGTTGAGCCAAAGCTCTACATCTGCAATCGTATAACGATCAAGCCACTTATTTTCATGCACTCTATGCATAAAATCGAGAAGCTCAATGAGCAAAAAACCTCTATGAGCGTTTGCTTTGAGAAGATGCAGAAGCACTCTGTTGATAGCATCAGCTCTCTGGTATTGATTCGCCGACAGAAAGCTTAGCGTCTGCAAAGAAGTCAAGGCCTCGTCTAACCCTTCGAAACCCTTCTTTTCAAATACAAACTCTCCAAGAAGCGGTGAAGATGTATCTGACGCCATAATAAGATCATATTTTTTAAAAAAACGGATTGAGCAGGACTCGAACCTGCGACCGCCCGCTTAGAAGGCGGGTGCTCTATCCACTGAGCTATCAATCCAGATTGCCAAAATCTTAACGAGAAAGCAAATGTTTTTCAAGTGGATATTATCACGCCTACTCCGCTAAGATCCACGCCATGGGAAAATTAGGGATTTTAGGCGCAACAGGAAAGATGGGGCAAGCTATCTATAAACTTGCGCAAGATTCTTCCTGGCAACCTGTCTGTGTTCCAAAACACTCCCCTTGGGGAGAACTTGACATTGCGATCGATTTTTCCCATGCAGATGCCTGCAACCGTCATCTGCTGCTAGCGCAAGAGCATAAAACCCCCATTGTCATTGGAACAACAGGTCTTTGTGAAAAAGATCACGAATCTATGCAAAAAGCCTCTAAAGAAATCCCCATCTTATATTCTGCAAACTTTAGCATAGGCATTGCGCTGATGAAAAAATTTCTACACACCTATGCTGCTATCTTTCAATCGGGCTACATTGATCTTTTTGAAACGCACCATACAACAAAAAAAGATATCCCCAGTGGAACAGCTCTTGCGCTCGCTCATCTTTTTACAGGTAAAAATATACATCGCAGCTGTCCAAGACAGCGAACCGTAGATGATCTTGTGATCCATGCACAAAGAATCCCCAACCATCATGGAGAGCATAAGGTGCAGTGCTCTTTTCAAGAAGAAACGATGCTACTACAGCATACAGTTCATGATCGAATGGTCTATGCAAAAGGCGCTCTTCTAGCTGCCTCTTTTTTGCTGAATAAACCTCCACGACTCTATGAGTTTTCAGAGGCTTTGTCTCTCCCTCAAACGAGCCAGGATACACAAGAAGCCGGTCCCGCAGAAGCAGCAGCAGCTCCTGCACAGCCCTAAGCACTCGTCCTCACTATCGTACCCTCACCTGATCACGCAGCTGGTCCCCCAGAAGCAAACAAAGGAATGATGACTCGTTCTCAAAGAAGAGCCCCGGAAAAATCTAAAGAATCTGCCCCAGGGCCAACAACATCCAACAACACCCACCCAAAAAGGAAAAACGACTCTCCTAAGAACCCCATTTCTAAGAAATAATCAAAATGTGCAAGATAGAATCCTCTTCTTTCGAAGAGGATTCTATGACATTGTCGATGTTTTTAATGCACGCAATAGCTCTTTTGCTTTACTATTCTCCTCCTGAGCTTAAACTCTAGAGAGACTATGTCCTATAAGAAGGTTCCTATTCAAAATATCCTCGTAGGGGAAGGGCAGCCTTTGGCAATCATTTCTGGCCCTTGCATTATAGAAAGTGAAAGCCATACGCTGCAGTGCGCAGAAATCCTTGTGAAACTGTGCAGCTCTCTTGGACTTCCTTTGATCTTTAAAGCCAGCTACGATAAGGCAAATCGCTCCGCTGTTGACTCTTTTCGTGGTCCAGGACTCCACGCAGGCATAAAAATCTTGGAAAAAGTGAAAAAAACCTTCGGAATTCCCGTCACAACAGATATTCATGAACCTTCTCATGCAGCCGTTGCAGCAGAAGTGTGTGATGTCCTACAAATCCCTGCTTTTTTGTGTAGACAGACCGATTTGCTTTTAGCAGCAGCGTCCACAAAAAAAGTTGTCAATGTCAAAAAGGGACAGTTTTTAGCCCCTTGGGATATGCAAAATATTGTCGATAAAATCGTTTCTACAGGCAATCATGCCATGATCCTCACAGACAGAGGGACCTGCTTTGGCTATAATAATCTTGTCAGCGACATGAGAGCGATTCCTATTATGAAACAGCTTGGCTATCCCGTTTGTTTCGATGCCTCGCATTCAGCGCAATTACCTGGAGGGCTCGGCAAGACTACAGGAGGGCAAAGAGAGTTGATTCCTACACTAGCAAAAGCAGCTGTTGCTGCTGGATGTCACATGGTCTTTATAGAATCTCATCCCCATCCAAAACTTGCAAAAAGCGATAGCACAACCGTTCTTCCTTACGATCTCCTAGAAACCCTCTTACGACAGCTCCTAGCTATTTACCAAGTCATTCAGGAGAGCTGATGTTTAAAAAAGCGGTAGGATCTGCCATTATCTTACTGATCTTAGCTCTCTCTTATCTCGCCTATTACTGTTTTTATATTTTACCCAAAGACATCACAAGATATGAAAAATACCTGCAAGATGTTACTCCTTCCACAAAGAAGAAGACATCGAAAGAGCAATATAGGCAAGGCATTCAAAAAGATATCTGGCACCTACATAACGGACAAAGACTCCACTATCAAATCCGAGCACAAAGCTCTTCTTTGCTACTGACGCCAATTCATCATACTTTTTCTTTGCAAGAGAACCTAAAAAATATCGATTGCCTTTTACAAGAAAAAATCTACCTGAGCAACAACCAGCTCATGCAACAAGTCAGAGAATTTCATGCCAATGCGGGAGTATATGACTTTTCTACCCACCAATTTACTACTGATAAGATTTATCTATCGATGTACACCCTAGCAGGCAACGATCTCCCTGAAGGTATAAATTCTCTTCCCTTTCTCAAAGGCTATGCAAAAAAAGTACTGCTCACTCTTTCTTCAACACAAGGACCTGCATTTCATGCAGACAAATTCATCGCTGCCATGGACCTTGATTAACGCTGAGCAGTGTTTTTACTCGGACCACAACCTCTCGGGCACCATCGGAATTCCCCAATGTGTACATGCATTAGGATGTTCTAAAGAGAGAGTACGAGACTGATCCTGCAAACTCTGCTCTAGTGGATCTTGCCCAACAAGCGCATAAAATATCTTAACCTATTTATTGTAAATAAGTTATAAAATTTTACTCACAATTGCCCCCTAGAAACACACTTTCATCTGGACATTCCTTTTCAGACATCTTAAGCTCGCCAGCTAGTCAATGATCTGAGGGTTCTTATAATGGATGACTCTACACCTGCTCTTTTGAAAGCTGAGCAGCTATGCAAAACGTACGCTCAAAGACCCATTGTCAAAGATCTTTCCTTTCATGTCATGCCAGGAGAAGTCGTTGGCCTCCTCGGCCCTAATGGAGCTGGTAAGACAACAGCTTTTTACCTGACAATCGGACTGATTCATGCTGACAAAGGAAAAGTCTTATTTGCTGGTCAAGATGTAACTACATTCCCTGTACATCAAAGAGCGCGCATGGGGCTGGGTTACTTAGCGCAGGAGCCTTCTATTTTCCGAGGACTTACTGTTGAAGAGAATATTTTATGCATTGTAGAACTCGCTCACCCTACCTGGACTAAAAAGATGCGTAAAGCCAAGCTAGAAGAGCTCCTAGCAGAGCTCCATCTAGAACATCTAGCCAAAAAACATGCTGTAACCCTTTCTGGAGGGGAAAGAAGAAGATTAGAAATCACAAGAGCTCTTGTGACAAACCCCTCTTTATTACTTCTTGATGAACCATTTGCCAATATCGACCCCCTCACTATCCAAGATGTCAAAACAATGATTCGCCTTCTCAAAAGCAAAGGAATCAGCGTGCTCATCACAGATCATAACGCAAGGGAAATTTTCTCCATTGTAGATAGAAGCTATCTTATGCAGCAGGGAACTGTCTTGTTATGTGGCACTGTAGATTTTCTCCTCTCTCACCCTTTAGCCCGCTCTTGCTACTTAGGAGAAGATTTTAGGGTATAAAGCTTTTCTGCAGCGTTATAAGCGCCCAGCATCTCGTCCACCGTTTTGCAAATACTCGCGCTTGTTAGAGTCGCTAGACAATCGCTATGTCCACTACCACCGCAGCCTGGCATATAACAAGGCCTGCAAGGATGCTCTGTCGAAAAAATCACCCGAGCCTTAGGGTTTTGCCAAGGAGCCCATGTCTTCTCCGAAGTAGGGCCAAAAATAGCGAGCGACGGCGCCTGCAATGCGCTTGCTATGTGCATAGGGACAGAATCTACACAAATCATAAGCCTAGACCGAGCGATCAACGCTCCTAGTTCCTTAAGAGAAATTTTTCCTCCTAAATGCAGAGCAGAAACACCCGAGAGGGTAATAATTCTCTCATTCATAGCAAGTTCTAAAGGATCAGACGAGGCTGTGAGAACCACCTTGTGCCCTCTTTGTGCAAGATGACGTAGAATCTCTGCTATTGTCTTTTCTGGAAGACATTTAAAAAGCCATCTAGATACAGGATGTATGAGGATAAAATCTTCGATGTGCTCTTCTCTTAGCAAACGATCGACCCTCTCAAACGCTGAAGGTGGAATAGAAAAAGAAAGAGCTCTTTCCTCTGGACTCGGAAAAATCCCCAAACAACGAAGCACATCTACATGTCTTTCTACCGTATGACGCGTCTGATGACAAATTCGCACGGTATGGGTATAACAACGGTTTTTTCCCCACATTCCCTTTCTTTCCGCATCAAAACCTACTCTGATAGACGCACCTGATAGTAGCGCCATCAAAGCCCCTCGATCCCCTTCCGTTAAATTTATCACAAGATCATACTTTTTCTTGCGCACTTGCCCTAAGATCGACAGCTCATGCCTTATCCTTTTCCAAAGGGATCGTTTTTTAACCTCTTTGTTATACAAGATAAAGTCTCTGATAGAGGCAAGGCCTTCCAACATAGGAAGCGTCTCTTGATAAAGATATACATCAATCGCCGCTTGGGGACAGTAGTTTTTCAACGCAGTCAAAAGAGGTGTGATTAAAAGCACATCTCCATGATGCCTTAACTTACAAAGTAAAATATTGCGCACATTACGCAGATCGGGATAGAAGCTATTCATGCCTTCTTAGCATAGAGAAAAGCGAGGAAAAAACGAAGAATTATGATGAGGAAGAGGGCATTCTCATCTGCTCTTTATAATATTGCACTTTTGCCTCAAGATCTTGCGCTCTATCTTCTTGACGAAAGAGATATTTTGCTACAAAAGCCGCAACAGCGAAGATGCCCACAGCAACCGTTGCTATGACCATGATTTTGACACAAGAAAAAGACCAGCTTGGAGCCTCAGTTGCTTGTAAAGAGTCTAAGGAAACAGGTGGCACCCCCTGCGCAGCAGGAGCCTCTTCTACCTTGCTCTCTAGTGGTATATCTACCCTTTGAGAAGCTATCGATGAAATATCCATAAAATCTCTTAAGATTGTATGTAGGTTATGTGATGAATTGTAGCACACTTCTAGTGTTT
>Ga0172363_10002842_pt1 | contig 13984 bp, 21 predicted proteins | sample LakKivs2_kivu2a2_FD_114541 | JGI IMG/M metagenome (GOLD analysis project Ga0172363, IMG submission 114541) | Sediment microbial communities from Lake Kivu, Rwanda - Sediment s2_kivu2a2 | ecosystem: Environmental > Aquatic > Freshwater > Lake > Sediment | place: Rwanda: Western Province, Lake... | reverse complement strand
TTTGATCTTGACTTTGATTTCTCAAGAATGAAGATAAGTGATGTTCCACTTATGCTAGATCAACCTATTGATGTATTGGGGATGCTAGATGAATAAAGAAGAATTGTATATAGATGCGGCGTGGGCGGTCTATCAGGAGGCCCGCGCGGCTGCATTGGCGGTCTATCGGGAGGCTCACGCGGCTGCGTGGGTGGCCTATCAGGAGGCCGTTAAGGCTGCGGAGGCAGCCTATCAGGAGGCTAGTGCGCCTGCAGAGGCAGCCTATCAGGAGGCTATTGCACCTGCGAAGGCAGTCTATCAGGAGGCCGTTAAGGCTGCGGAGGCAGCCTATCAGGAGACCATCGCACCTGCAGAGGCAGCCTATCAGGAGGCCATCACACAGAAGGGGGGCAAGGATAGCTGAGTTGACCAAAGAGGAGGTGGGAAATGATGGTGAAAAAGAAAGCTATTGATGTTTTAATTGAGACTCTGGAAAAGTTTGTAGAACAGCATCCTGAGATGCTGTGTCTCTGGGCACTTACTCAAGCTGCTAAAGAAGATATTGAGGCCATTCGAGTTAAGTGTAAAAAGCTACTGGCTGTAACAAACGAGTTAAATGAAGTTGTACGAGTATGAGAATATATATAGATATTCCAGACACAAAGTTATTACCAAGATTGGATTAGACAATGATCTATTACTGGATAGGTAGATTTGTTGTAATGTTTGTGGCTATGTATGCTCTATTATTAGCCGCATATCTTTTGGTGGTGTTTGGCGAGTGGTTAATGGGCAGAATAGAATTGAAGTTCCAAAAATCGAGGATCAAATACCACTAGTAGAGGTTATGAAGTGGTATGGAGTAGATATTGAACATCTTATAAGACCACTTAAACCAGGATATTATGAGATGATATGCTGCCCATTTTCAGATCATTATGACCATACTCCCAGCTTTGCAGTGTATAAGGATAATGACAGCCACCAACACTTTTATTGCTACGGCTGTCAAAGAGGTAATGACTCTATTGAGTTTGTTAGGCAGATGGAGCCCACCCTTTCATTTCTAGAAGTAGTAGATAAGGTTAGAATAAAGAGTGATAGACTTGCTATTAAGTTAAGCAGTAAAGATAATGTAAGCGTATCTTTACAGCTTTTTTATCAATTGGGCCAAGAAATAAAAAGGATTTCTCCTAAGAACGGCGAATATAGATATGAAATGCTGGACGCGGCCCTCTTACAAGACAGAATCTCGCTTGCATGGAGGTCTATAGAAGGTATTAATGCCCAAGAAAATAGCTGAGAATTATAATTCTGGACTAGTAAAGATAAATACTGAGATAGAATACTCTCATGGTAAAGAGCTATCAAATTGTAGAGGATGCACTGCAAAGGCTATATGTGACCAGTTTAATGAAAAAGAACAAGAGGAAATTGTTAGAAACCTGGTAAGTATATGTCATCATATTATATCTACAGCAAGTTGCCCCTATTTAATGACACAAGCTATACAAGCTCTATTATCAGTGCTTGACTACATTGATGCTACAATGACAACTATGCTAGAGGATCAAGAGTTTATTAATATTATGAAGATTGCAGACGAAAATGCATGGAGTATATAAAGGAGGATTTTGAAGTGTCAGAAAAGAGTTTGCATGGAAGCAAGTGGTTAGCTGGAACAAGAACTAAGGCAGTGTCGCCAAATGGAGTAGTTGGAATTTTTGATATTCTATCAGACTTTGATCCGAGTAATGATGCAGATGTTCTAATGGTTGCTGCCTATCCAGAAAGTGCTGCACCTTTAGAAGTTGAGTTGGATGAGGAGAATATTAAGCAGCCTCCCGCAAAGATTTATAACATCACTGCTCCAACCGCACGTTCTCAACATGCAAATGAGAATGCCCGTATTATGGTAACAGTTGTATCTGAACCAGAAAACAGAGAGCCTACAGTAATGGTGAATGATCCAGAAGATATTGATGCTATTGTAAAAATGGCTGAAGAGAAACTATCACAACTTGAGCCAGAAACTTATTCCGTAGAAGAAGCGGTAGCACCTGAGATCAAAGATAATGTTAATGAAGCTGGTGGCTTTAGCAACGAAGATATTGAGCCAAGTTTAGATGATCCCGAACTTAGTCAATCAGATGTTCTATTTGGTATGGTAGCAGAGTATGTTGAGAAGAGTGAGAAGACACCCAAACTAAAGGAGATTCTAGACAATCTTGGTGAGCGTTGCGAGCTTACTGGTATATGCTCAGTTGAAACCTTAGCTAAGTTCATTGAAGAAGACCCCAGAATTAGTAAAGCTAAGGCTGGATGGATTAAGATTGTGGAACCAGAAGAGGATAAACCAAAGGTTGAGAATAGTTCAGAGTATGTAACTCGGGAAGAATTAAACTCTCTTGTAAATTCTATGCCAGAGATGGTGGCGAATATACTAACTAGGCTAATTGAGTACGGCTTAAAAGGATTAGTTGAGAAGGGAAGAGACAGTTGATAAACAGAAGAGAGCTATTTAAGAAAGCTGGTGTATTAACTGGTATTACATTATTAATTAAGCCTCTTGCAGCACGAAATTATAAATACTCATTTCATACATGGTGGAGTTTACAACTTCATAGAGACACGAGAAATTATGGAATAAGCTATACTGGTGAGAAATTAGTGCAATTTGCTATTATAGAAGCACAAAGAGAAGACTATGCAGAGGCTTTTAGGGGTGCTTCACAAAAAGAACGCCTTAAGGCTATGAACTGGTTTTATAAAAATCTAGACAAAATGCCTCCCCACAAGCATAATATTAGAATTACGTGTAATGTTACAGATGATAATAGTAATGTGACCGCAAGTAAAACAGTTATTATTGATCCTAATAATACGGGGCCAGCAGCTAAAGAGGTACAAAAGTTCTATGACTCATTAATTTAGGGAGATTACTAGTGGCTATTGAAAATGGGCCAATTGAATATTGTTCAGAGTGTCCTGTTGGATGTGGTGATAATGGTCCAGTTAGATATAGAGGGCCTGTTGACGCTGAGATAGTTGTGCTGGGTCAAGCCCCAGGTAAGATGGAAGTCGAGGATTGTACAACTTTTATTGGACCGGCGGGCAAGCTGCTTACTGATGCCCTGGAAGAGTTTGGATTTAATACTAGCAAGATTTTGTTTATCAATCCTGTATTGTGTCAACCCAAAGGTGACGCCAAGCCTTCTAATAAAGTAGTCAATGCCTGCAAAGAAATCTCTCATAAGATCATTACTCATCATCCACGTAAGTTAATTATCTGCTGTGGATCAGTTGCGATGTATGCTGCAGAAGTTACCACTGCATCTACTGGTGTAGAGAAGATGGCTGGAACCATTAAGGACTCTCCTTATTATGGATGTCCAGCCCTTGTCACGTTACATCCTGCATCTGCTCTCTATAAGCGATCTCAACTTTATACTATTAAATCTGATCTCAGGCTGGCACGAAAGTTCTTAGATGGGAAAGCCGTGGGAGAAATAAACCCTAATATTACAGATATTACTCTAGAGAACATTGACGAAGCGTTTAATACTATATTGAATACTCCTATAGTAGCATGGGACACTGAAACATATCCCGATCAGACTCCATTCTGTATAGGATTTGCTATTAGTGAAGATGAAGCATTCTATCTAGACTTACGTAGGTGGAATAAGAAAGATGAAAATGCAAAAATGCTGGAACAGTTAGTTAGATTTGCAAATCACTCAGGTACTTTAGTAGCCCACAATGCTGCGTTTGACCACTATGCTATGGAGTATAGGCTTGATATTCCCATTAAGGCTAAGTTTAGAGATACAATGATTGGTGCCCACCTTCTGGATGAGGAGAGACTAACAGGACTTAACAAGCTCGTTACTTCTATCTTTTGCGTCAATGATTGGAAAGACCCTATTAATGATTACTTTCAGGACATAGAAGAGGAGACAGATGCTGAAGATAGAAACACTAGAGACTACAGTACTATTCCTCTTCAGCTTGTTCGGCCTTATGTTTGTCAGGACGCCGCAGCTACATTCAAACTAGATGCTTATGTTGAGCCTAAGATGACAGACGAGTTAAAGGAACTTAGAAATAAGATTGACCAACCTGCTTCCTGGGTTCTTATGAAGGCAAGTGGGCGAGGTATTCTAGTTGATAAAGAGCTTAAGGATGAGATTGAACAACATCTAGAAGTAGAAGTAGATAAACTACTTACTCGACTAAAGAATGAAGTAGGTACTTTAGAAGTAGGCGGCATTAAAAACGGAGAGCCTATTGTAAAAGTAGAAGAGTTTAATCCCAGATCAAATAAGCATATGCAGGTTCTTATATATGGTAAAATGGGAGCACCAGTAATTACCAAAACCAAATCTGGTCAACCATCTGTGAGTTCAGATGATGTGATTGTTCCATTATATCAAAGACAATTGCATATATTTGGCGAACCCAACCCCATTCTATCAGATATTCTATCATATAAAACTGCGGATAAGAACTTGAATACATTTATTCGTGGTAAGAAAGCCGGTATAAACACACATATAGAGTCAGATGATCGAGTACACCCCGGATACAGTGTGGCAAGATTAGTAACTGGTAGATCGTCGGCTTTTCGCCCTAACCTTCAGCAGACTCCTCCGGGAATACAATGCCTGTTTATACCTGACTATGGATATAAGTTTCTATATGCCGACTATTCTCAGGCAGAATTGAGGATGCTTGCCGTATTTAGTCAAGACCCTGTTTTGATAGAGAACTTAAGTACTGGTGATATTCACAAGGCTACAGCATCTGCTGCATTTCATATTCCATTTGAAGAAGTTACAGAGGAGCAGCGGAGGCAAGCTAAGGCTGTGGTGTTCGGAGTAGTATATGGTGAGACAGAGATGGCCCTGGCTGCCAGATTGGGTATTACAGAACGAGAAGCTAAGGAGCTTCAGGAAACTGTAATGTCCCCATATAAGCGAGCCCAAATGTGGTTAGACTCTATAGAAAATCAGGTTATGACTCCACCACATGAGATTGTGGGGCTGTTTGGTCGCAAGAGAAGGCTATCTCATGCTGCTAGAGGCGGTAAGTTCAGTGCTAGGGCAGCTAGGCAGGGTATCAATGCACCTATTCAGAGCGGGGCAGGAGATTTGCTCAAGCTGTCTATGGTGCAAATAGATAAATGGCTTGTAAACAAAGGATACGATTGTGGAAAACTTGACGATATTGCATGGGTGATACTTGAAATCCATGACATGGTTATGGTACAATGTCAAGATGCCTATGTAGATGAATTATCTCAGGCTATGAAGAGTATTATGGAGGTGAAGGTAAATGGTATAGAATTTCCAGTAAAGATTGAAGTAAAAGATAGATTACACGAATATGACATAAACCTATTAACTACACATAAGAGGTTGGTCGAGTAATGAAGTATAAACTCGTCAGAACAAAAAAAGAGGAAGCTGTTGTAAATGTAAATAGCATAGCTGAGATTAATCCGAGTGACCAAAATATAAAGTGGAGAGAGACTGAAGGAACTATACAAACCCAAAAGTTGGACAGAAAAATTGGACTAAGCAAGGAGAATGAAGAGTGAACAAGTATGTTATAACAGAGACTAGAGTAGACCAGGCACTGGTAGAATCTGAAGGAGAACCAGACCTTAGTACCCTAGAAAATGTGAACTGGAGAATGGTATCAAGAGAAGTACTAGTATATCAAGTAAGTGATGACGATTATGCTATGCATGTGGTAAAAGGAGAATGAGGAATAAATGAGCGAAATTGTAGAGTATACTGGTGGAGATATTGGCGATGTTCAAAAGTATGAGAAGAATTGGGAATGGATGAGACTTCCAAAAGCTGATGAGGCCCATAGCGTTCTATTTCAACCATTTCTTGGTGATATGAACAGGGAAGTTATTCTAGCTCAGAAGATCAAAGATAATCCCGGAAATCCGTGTAACAATGCACAGTATAGTCATTGGGTTCACTGGGTTAATGCAGCAAGGCTTATTGTAGAGTGTGTTAACAAGCGATATAAGAATAAAGAGACTGGCAAAATCTTTCCTGCTAGGGAAGGTCCCTGCAATCTCATTAAACTAGATTCTACAACATCCCTGCATGATTCCAGTCGAGCCACTCAAAATATGATTATGCGCGGCTGGGGATGGAGTCTAGATGCTCCAGATAATCCAGAATTTAGGGGTATGCTTGAAGAGGACGAAGAGATTAAGAAGCTGGTTGATCTTGGAGTAGGAATTAAGGTTGGTCGTCCATGTATTGTTGAGGCTTCTCCTGCTGTATTTCTAGAGTTTAAGAACTGTAGAGATCAGATTGGAAGCGATGGACCAGAATCTTATATCTGGGAAATCAAACGTGGAGAGAAGACTGGTGACAAGAAACCTTCTCTGGAACCCCGACACATGGACTCTAAGTTTGTTAGTAAAACCACTCTGAGTAATGGGCAAGTTATTCCTCTAGCACCTTCTATTATTAAGGTAGTTAGGGCAATGCTGAATGAGGATGCCAATTACACATTTTATACTGCTCTAGAAAAATTAGTTTCAGTTCAGGATGTTATTGGAACTCTACAGCAGCGTAACCTACTTGTATGCTCTCAGACTGGTGTGCCCATTGGTAAGAATGACAATCCCGCTATTTGGGATGATAAGCTAGGCTGCCTACACCCCAATGCTGCAAGAGCTACAGCGCCTGTTATGGCTCCTCCTGCAGTAAGTCCTGACGATGTAGTTGGAAAGCTAAATGTGGATGACTTAGCTGGGGACATCTTTGATGGATTAGGGTAACATTGTTTGGGGCCTTGGGGGGAGGCCCCAACTTTCTTAGATTGGAGAGTGAAATGTTAGTAGAAAAACCAGAAAAGAAGGCTATTGTATTTAATCAGTGGCTTCCAGTATTCAATGATGAACCAAATACAAATCCCATGTATAAATTCGCCTACTATGAGGATAAGTATACAGAGGATGAAGATAAAGTTTGGCACATTGCATATTGGGGAGAAGTAGAAGATGACCCCGGAGGAAAAGTTTGGGTATCCACATTATGCGATATGCTAGATGACTGCTGGAAACAAGAACTTAAGCACTTCAAAAAGCAACCCGGCGGTAATGTCTGTGAAGAGTGTATTAAAATTCTAAGGAATATGACTAATGCAGCACAAGAGCTTATTGAACAAAATGAGAAAATTCTAAAGTTGTGTGGAGAATAGATGAGCAAAAAAGAAAACATTGAACAAACATGTAAAAGACTAAGCCTGGGTAGAACTAAACTCGGACTCGCATCTGATATAATCAACGATGAAGTTAATGTAATTCCTACAGGGTGTGTTCTAATAGATTGTGACTTACTCCAACACGGAGGATGGCCCTGCGGTCAGATGTCCCTAATTTGGGGACAAACAGACGTTGGTAAGTCCCTTGTAACGCTGTGGACAATTGCTAAGGCACAGGAAACTTATCCAGATAAGAAGGCAGTACTGATTGATACCGAAGGTAGGACAAATGATCTTACAGCCAAAAAGTGGATGGAGCATCATGGTATCAATCTAGAAAATCTTATCATTCTACCCTCTCGTCACTTAGAAAAAATCCTACCCGTAATGGCTACACTAGCAAGGAGAGACGATATTTCCATTATTGTATGGGATACTATTTCTGACTCATTCTCAAGGAGTATGGACTCTAACTTTGAGGCTGAAACGGATAAGTCTCCAGGAACAGCAGCAGTGGCCCGCAAAATCAGTGAGGCTATGCCCTATATAATGGAAGAGATATGTGCAAATAATATTTGCTTTCTGATTGTAGCCCAAAACAGAGCTAAGATTAATATGTCTGGATATGGCAGCGGCGGGTTTCGACCTGGAGTACCTCAACAGATTATGCACGAAGCCGCTGTTAGAATGTACTTCAGGAAGACAGAGGATGTCAAAGAAAGCGGTAAGAAGGTTGGATGGAAGCTATATGTAGGAGTAGAGAAGGGCAAGGGTTATGCTACTACAGGTAAAACCACTGTAGATAGCGGAGAGGGAAACATTGTCCTGATGTTTGGAGAATGTAAGCCAGACAACCGTGGGGCCATACTGGACGACGCTATTCGACTAGGAATTGTAATGGCCGCAGGTTCCTGGTATTCTTGGGGGGATATTAAGCTACAAGGACGCGCTAACTTTAGGGACGCGCTTACAGATGAACAGTTTGAGCAGATTAAGGAAGAAACTCTGAAGCTAAAAGAAGTTATGCCAATTGAAGTAGAAGAGGAAATATAATGATATGCATAAACGATGGATAGATAGGGGATTATCTGAAGATGCCTACACGGAGTTTGAAGTGTTTGAGGATGGGCAGAGAACTTGGATACCTCTGCATAATTCATATGGTAAATATATAGGAGCACAAGGATGGGGAGAAAACCCTAAGTATAAAAGCGTATTGAATAGTGGGGAGAGTTTAAGGCTAACATTACTGAACTTACATAGAGCAAAGAAGAAGATCATTGAATATAACTATGCTATAGCCGTTGAAGGAACTCTTGACGTTGTTGGATTATGGGATTGCGGAGTAGAAAATGCTGTGAGCCTAATTGGAACAAGTGGAATGAACGGAGAGAAGCTGTCTATACTATTAAGATATTGTGACAATGTGATAATTTGGCCGGACATGGAACCAGAAGGAATGAAGGCAGCAAGGGGGGCTAGAAATAGCCTCCCTAATTCTAATATAATAGTATTAGAATATGATATAGATAAGCTCAAGGCAAAAGATGCTGATGAGTGTAGACAAAAATACGGACCTAAAGTTGTAAAGGAGATTATAAATAGAATATGGACAAGAATGGTGTAGATACTGATACACTTAACCTAGCCCACAATGTTCGAGAATTAATAAACGATCCAATGTTTTTACAAGGACGCAATAACTCGTGGCTATATGATATAATGGAAAGGGCAATTGATCGCCTAGTCACAGCACAAGGAAAAGGAGACTACTCTCCAGATTCTCACTTAAAAAATAATATTGCACTGGAACTAGCAGAAGAGGGTTTAGATGCCATAGCTATTACTGGCTTAATCCTAGATAGAATGCCCAAGGATTTAGATAAACTAGATGCATATATATTTGCTATGATGTGCGAAAGAGTAATTCATCATGCTACAGAAATAGTGTTTCTAGCTGATAATATTGGGGATATGCTAGGAGAGCTAGAGAGTGCATATAAAGAGTCTGAGACTTCATAACTTTCTATTATATAAGGATCAAACTGTTAATTTCAATGACGGATTGAATATCATCTGCCCAGATAGTGGTCAGTATCCTCACCATATAGGAAAGTCCACTATTGTTAGGGCCATTCAGTTTATCCTTATGAATGATGGCACCTTAGAGAATGTTGTAAGGCATGGTGAGTCCCAAGTCCAAGTAGACATTGAAATGTCTAGCGGCACTGTGGTATCAAGAATTAGAGATAAGAACACTAACAGGTTCATTGTCAACGGAAAGACTATTGATAATCCTGGTAGAACAATTTTAGATGAAATAGCTGAAACCTGTAAGATTTTACCAGTATCTATTGGTGCCAACGATCTAGAAAACATTCAGTTCTCTAATCCTTATGGTGCAAAGTTTATGGTTGGCCTGACAGGTCCGGGTAGACACGCATTTGTGTCTGCTATGGGTGGTGCTGATAGAATTAGACCAGCATGGAACGATGCGAAGAAGGATGGCAACGCTCTTAAGAAGTCTATAGAAGATGGACAAAAAGAGGTCGCTGATCTCACAAGTAAAATACAGGAGATGGACTGGGTGCAGGATGCTCAGGATAAACTTGCTAAAATACATGGGCTGAGTATCAAAATAGATGATATTCAGTCTGTAATGAACGAGATTAAAACCTTAAACGAGATTGTAAAAGAAGCGCGGGGGGCCGATAATAGAAGAATGTCTATACAGAGGGCTCGTGAAAAGTTGGCAAATACGCGCATAGAATTTGAGGAAGTATATAGAATATTAGTAGAACTAAGAAAACTGGTTGATGAAGTAGAGAGCTATAGTGCATCTATAACTAAAAGTCGTGCTAAGATATTTGAGCTAAGTGCTACTATAGTAGAGAAGAAAGAGGAACTGAGAAGCTATATTAGACAGGGCGGAGAATGTGAGTTCTGTGGAACAGTCTTTGACTAACTTAGTATTTATAGCTGACTTACATTTTGGAAGCTCTCCTCCCCAAAGCTGGTTACACGGTAGGGAGCTATGGAATGAGCAGCTTATGGCACGCACTAGCACAGCTACCACTGTCGCAGAGCGTCTGAGAGGCTACCTAGTCATAGTGGGTGACGTGTTTGACCGGGAGGCTGTTACGTGGGATTACTTGCAAATGTTTGCTGATAGTATATCAGTCATTGATCCGAGTCGTGTTGTAATTATACCAGGACCGGGGCACGACACCAAACGAGTTCCATTTAACGAAGGCCCCATTGCATACACAGCAAAAACTCTAGGTACTTCGTTTATAATGTTGGAGGATAGCAGTGTAGAACTGGGTGGGGTTACACTGTACACCCCAAAACCCAGAACTCGTGGAGATTTTACAGAATGGTTACAGTCCGGAGCATTGCAAAATCTGGCCTATGATGTTATACTATTACATGGGCCTATTACTACTGGAGCCAACTTTCTACACGTCAACCCGAAAGATTTACTTGCTAGTTCACAAACGAAGTTGGTGGCATGTGGAGATATTCACCCACCATTCTATTATGATGATGGTTCAACAAAGTGGTTCTCACCAGGCAGTATAGTAGCTAAACAAGTTCCGGAAGCTCAGTTTGAGGCATCATGTGTTATAGCAAGAATAGATAATGGTAATACTAAAACAACATTTGTAGAGCTATCTAAAAATAGGAAAGAAGACTTTATAGAAATTCAACCTACAGAGTCACATCCCATAGGAGACTTTAGTTTAGTTCAAGCACTACTAGAGGATAAGAATGGAGCTATACGAATAGACGAAGAGGCTGTTATGAAAATGGCCAAGAGTGCTGGTATGAGTAATGAACAATTAGAGTATCTTCGGGAGAGATTTGATTGATTGACAAGCTAAAGGCTGAGTGTGATAAACTAGAGCAGGCAGCCAGGACTGAAGAAGCAAAACTTCTAAACTATACTGAGAATAAAGAAAAGGCAGAAAATAGACTGAAGGAGATAGGAAAAAGCATAGATGAGTTACAAGAGCAATATGAAAATGCTACAAAAGAAGTACAGGCACTGTTTGTAGAGTTAAAGGAGCTTCTAGAAAATGCAGAGGAATAAAAAATGGTAGAATTAGTATTTATTATGGATCGTTCTGGATCAATTGTAACTCTGGAGGAGGCAGAATGAGGAGCCTTATCATCTTAGCAATGCTTGGACTATGTGCATCACCATTATTTAGTCAGACAAACGATGCTGTAATAGTTGACGGCACTGGAATACTAAATCTACAGCTTGGCCTTACATTTAAGTTTACACCAATCCCTCCCGGACCGGAGCTAGTTCCCAATCCATCCTCTGCAACAGTAACAATTACTGCTGAGACACAGACTGTTACATTTGGATTTGCTCCCAGGCAATATGTTGTTAAGGGTAAAGTATCCCCAGTTCCACCAGATAAAAGACTACATATTGGAACAGGTTATACTGTTGTCGGAGACGATGGTTCGTTTAACTTCAAAACTACAGCGGGAACATATATTCTTGTGGCTAAGTATGCTGACGGCACTACAGCAAGTAATACTATTAATGTAGCCTATAATACAGTACCGCGAGATGAGCTAACAGGTGGCTATTTGCCACTTGATGCGTCATTTGGTTTGGGTCCAGTTATCCTCATCATCGAAGGCACAAATGGTCAGCCTGTGACAGTTCAAGTAGAGAGGGTGGAATGATGGCTGAGCGGGGCGATATGCGCATCTTTGTAATCTGTCCTGTGCGTGAGATTACGGACAAAGAGCACCGCGACATTGAACACTACGTGGCACAGCTTGAGGCGAGTGGGGCCACTGTGCATTGGCCGGAGCGCGATACGAACCAGAATGATGCCTGTGGTCTCGCGATCTGTGAACAGAATCGCAAGGCTATTGTAGATGCCGAAGAGATTCATATCTGGTGGAAGCCGAGTAGTAAGGGTAGCCTATTTGACTGCGGCATCGCGTTCGGGCTCGGCAAGCGGATAAGGCTTGCGAACCCCCACCAAGTCCAACAGACGCCAGAGAAGTCGTTCGAGAATGTGCTGAGGGAGCTACATGATCGCGCGTGTATTTCCGACCTGCACATGGACCATATCGTTGAGTGCGCCAGGCATGAGGTTCCGTTGCGTGATGCGGAGGCACGAGCATGTTAACCCTCCTCCTCGCCATCCTGAGTCTCGGGCAACTGTCAAGCAACACTTGCGAGTTGCCGAACCTAATCATCGAAGGCACAAATGGTCAGCCTGTAACAGTGCAGATTGATAAGGAGCAGTAATGTTATATGTTATAGCACTTCTTACAATATCTACACCCATTACATCATGGGAAATACCAGACCTTCCACCAGGAAGATATAGAATAACTGTGCAGGCGCTACCATATGAAGCCGTAGCGCCACCACCTGAACACCACGTTCCCATAATTGGACCTGGGCTAGAGTGGTTTGAGGGTTTCTTGGAAGTATTTCCTGGTCAAAGATATTATAGAGTTCAGATGTATAAAACCACATACATTAAAACTGTAAAGTTCTGGAGACCGGGAGCTACAGGTAAAGTAAGATGTTTTCCAGTACATAAATGGTGGAGACCACGAGGAATTACATCGGTGATGATTAGACAGTGATGCTACAAGAACTAGAGGCTAAAGTCAATCGCTGGGCAGGAAGAAAAGAGCAGCTAGAAGATAATCTCAAAGCTGCTAGAAGTAAAGTAGAAAGTAACAAGAAAAAGATGAATGAAGTTGTTATTCCAGTTAGAGATTTCTTAAAGGAGGTCCTAGATAAAGCCACATCTAATGGTATAGATACATTAAGTGGTTACATGTCTATGGGCCTCCAAGACGTATTTGGAGAAGGATATGCTATTCAACTTGTAGAAGGTGGTGGAGAGAGTTCTAGAACTCTTTCTATCATAGAACATAGACCAGATGAAACCAGCGGAGATATTCTAAAGAACTCTGGCGGTAGTAGTGTAGAACTAGTATCCCTAATTGCTCAAATTCTAGCTGTGTGGAGTTGGAAAAAGAAAATCGCTCAGATAGTAGTAACAGACGAGAGCTTCTCCTGGTTCAGTAGTGATGTTATGGGTCCTATCGTAACATTCCTGGAGAGCTTGTGCGAGGCTTCAGGTGTGCAGCTTATACTTGTTACACCGGATAGTTCCATATCAGATCACACCGATAATACAATAAAAGTCAAATGCAAAAAGGGAGAGGCCACTATAGTATGAAACTAATCAAAAGATTGTTAGGTGGAGTGAAATTACTTGATCTAAATTATCCCGATCCACCAAATGAATTGGCTCAAACTATACCAGATTTGTCAGATAGCTTTACACCTATCAATTTAGATGGACAAAAAATCTCTGTTATTGTACTGTTTCACCATTCTAGTTTTGAACAGCTTGAACGAGCTAAAAAGTGTATGGCCTCTGTTGTGAGGTATTTGCCTAAAGATACAGAGATCATTGCCCTGGACAACGGCTCAACCCTTTGTGAGACCTCTAGGCTTCTCAATGACGTGCAGAAGCATCCCCGTGGTATTGGACTGTTCCAGCTAGACAACATAGGCGTTGCCGCAGGTAGAAACCTAGCTGCCCAAGCAGCAACAGGAGACCTGTTGCTATTCCTAGACGACGATCAATACCTGACAGAAAACTGGATTAATTCTGTGGACACTATCACATCTATAGATAGTGTCGGTGCTGTAACCAACTTCACCAGAAAAGGTGTGTATCGCAAGGGAGACAAGAAGAAGGAA
>Ga0172363_10002839_pt1 | contig 13988 bp, 29 predicted proteins | sample LakKivs2_kivu2a2_FD_114541 | JGI IMG/M metagenome (GOLD analysis project Ga0172363, IMG submission 114541) | Sediment microbial communities from Lake Kivu, Rwanda - Sediment s2_kivu2a2 | ecosystem: Environmental > Aquatic > Freshwater > Lake > Sediment | place: Rwanda: Western Province, Lake... | reverse complement strand
TGTCCTCTCTTTTTTGATCTCCAATGTTTAACTTCTTTATCTTTGAAAAGTTTAAACTGGGGTAGTATTAGAAAGAATAACAGAAAGAACCCGCCAAGTAAAGCAAGAACGGGTAACAGATATAGTTTTGCGAAAAAGTTTTTTAAGTAGTTAACCATATCAATAAAAATAAAAATGTGAATATTCCTGTCAAAAATATATGACCTAATATAGTCATACTTTGTTTTTGATGCGGGCAGCGACCCTGCTGCCACTCACAGTATTTAAGTGGTCTATTATCAGTACCTAAATTATCTCCGCAAATACCACACTTCATAATCAGGCTACGATATTATATTCTTCTCGTAATATTTTCTTGTAAGGCTTGCCATCTTCGATAAGGCGACAAACAAGTTTGAGCTTATCGGCAAACAATAGTTTGCCGTCTTTCTCAAGACTTACAACTACTTCACGCAATTCATCAATATTAATTGGTAGGTCCATTTTGTGCTCCATCTAAATATGCTTGTCTTTCACGCTTACTGCGTTCTTGTTCTAATCTATCAACACAGCCTTCTATCCAGGCATTTTTTACATCTCTGTATTCTGGTGGTACATTTCTTCGACAATGGCGTACAAATTCTTTACGACCATGCACACGATTCTCTGCCCAATTGTAGCCTATAAGCGCGCCTGCCACAGTAGCGATATCACGACCTGAGCCGCTGCCCACTTGACTGCCAATAACGCCGCCAACAATTGCACCTAATACTTTCTCTTCTTCCGTTGCGTTTTGTGCTATGATGTTTTGTGAGCCAAGTAGGAGGATTGCAGACATAACAATTAAATAACTTTTTACCATATTTCATACTCCTAAAATTGTATTTAGCCTAAGAATATTCTAAGCAACCCACCAGTCAGTACAAATAGAAACACACCATTGACAAGTTGCATAGCACGATCATTCCATTTGTAGCCTACCCACCACCAACCAAGCGCACCGATCCAACTACATACAACATCGACCCATTCCCATCCTATTAGACCAGCTCCTCTAGGGCCAACAGCAAGACCGAATAATAGTATGATGCTAACTGTCCACTTTACATACCAAGTGATATCATACTTGGGTGTGATGCTTATGTTTTGATTATTCCAACTCATTTTTTATTTTCTGCTCATGCATTTCTTTCAACAATGTCTCAAATGTCCTGAAACATTTGTCAAACTTTACTTCGTATAGTGCTTCCATACCCAATAGCATGTTAGCGATCTTGTCCTCACGACCTGGCTCTAATGGTGCGTCAAGCAAATACTCAGTCACACGCCTGAGGTCTGTGGTAACATTCCAGCATTCCATGATCTGTTGTTCAAGATCAAATCGTGTTCTACTCATATCATCCTCCTACAAAATACCAATATGATCCAACTAAAACACCATAAATAAAAATACCCTTTAATAAATCTATCAACAAATCTTTTTTCATATATTAATCTCCGAAATAATTTTTGTTTACGTTTATTGATAATCGATATGTTTTTGTTTCACTTATATTCCTATCAAAAAATGTGTTAAAAGCTAATGTGTATCTTGTGGTTTTTTCTTTGTGTAATGCAATTTTGTGCCTTAGGTATGAAGGAAAAATCAATAAGGTGCCTACTTTAGGAATAAATTTTACTGGTACAGAGTTATTTTTAGAAAGAAAAATTTTGGGTCTTGAATGAGTAATATAGAAAAAATCTTGAGGATAAAAAATAGTCTCAGTTTTACTTTCACTTAAGTATAAAAGACCACTTAAGATGCTATGAGAATGTAAATGTTCTGCTGATTGTTCAGTAAATGTTGTCTTTGTGACCCACGCATCACATATGGTTTGATTTTTAATTCCGAACCTATACATCGAAACTTCATCTATACATTCTTGAAACCATGAAAATAGTCGATCATCTTGCGGTATAGGATATCCTATAGTAGTACTAGGTATTGAATCTATATCCACAGAAGATGTAAAATTTATATTAGAATTTTTTACTTTTTCTAAGTATTCTTCGCACATGTTAGGTTCGCAAGAAAATTCAAATATTACATCCTGTGTGAGTGGTATTTTATTCATTTTTGTTCCTCATATGCTAACTTACATACTTGTAAAAACTGATCATAACTTTGTTGTTATAATCTTTAGCCCAATTAATTTTCTTAACCACGGCGCATCCTACTAATATCTTTCATCTGTTCCTCGTCAATAACAGGAACAGCATTTGATTTATGCATAGTAGCGATACCCTTGACAAGAGTACCGGTATATTTCATAGCCTCACGCTTGAGTGTGTTGCCACCTACAATACCAAGACTGGGATGCACAACGCGATCAACATAACGCGGATGTGTATTGGTGGGTACAAAGTTTGTGCGCACCTGTTGTGGCTTTGATACACGGGACTTACCGAGACGCATATTCATATACTGTTCCCATGTTAGTCTAGGTTGTCCCTGACGTTTGAGTTCGCGGTTATAGATAGTGAAATCGTCACGCCATGACTGTTCCTTAGCCTTAGTCAATTTGAACTGAGGCTTGCGGCTGTTAAGCGTGGACAACCCACGCATAAGATGCATTGTCATAATTGTATTATACTATAGGTCTATTCTTCAAAAAAGACTTCTTTAGCCCAGATTACTGCCATCCCTACTGTAAGTAGTGCGCTGGACAATACAAGGACTTGCTCAATGACGTTCATCATTTTCTTCCTCTAGTTGATCTGCCCGAACTTTGACATCATCCATAATATCGATTATGTCTTGTTTATCCGTGACTTCAAAATCATAAAACTCAATCAAGGCTTGTATGATATTAATATCACGTTGATTTATTTTGCCTTCTCTAACATATACAGTATCCAAATACTCTATAAGAGCATCAAGCATACGAACATATGTGGGGTCCCAATCGGGTTCTACAAATTCTGAGTTCATATTTATTACTTTAGCACCTCATCAAGGTGTTTGCAATAGTTACGGAAAGTAAAGCCCGGGCAAGTACAAGACTTATTATCAGGATCTACCCAATATGTATTACCCTTGCTACCACTGACCTTGATCAAGTTACTTTCAACCTTGACCTTGAAAGGATTATTCTTCAATTCGATAAAAGTACGACCACGACGATCAATAGTCAATGGCTTCGCAAGGGTGATAATCTTGTTAGTACCCTTAGGGATATAACTGACAGCCTTACTTCCATCCATAAGATAGATATGATTGGGCTGTATGTCACTCTTCCACACTGTGGTTTCTTGAATTGCGATCATATTAGGCAAGAATCATCGCAACAGCATCAGCCTTATGCGTATCAGTTGCTCCTCGAAATGCTCGGGGACCTCGATAGAACCGGCGAAGTTTGTTATCCTTCACAATCTGTTTGATTTCGCTAATATGACTGTTTACAAAGTCGATAGGAATACGACCAGTCTTATAACCGTTAACCGGGGGAAAAAGAGCTTGAAGTTCTTGCAGGGTCATAACAATCTCCGTTAATCAACTATATGTATATTATGCGCCCAAACGAGGCCTATGTCAAGAACTATAACTTCATACAAATCAATCACTTACATAGCCTGCTTGTTTGAAAATTAAATGTTATCTGGATCCACAGTAAATTCCATCCTGGCCATACGTCCTATATATAGATTGCGTTTATTGTTCCAGTCCATTTCAAGAACCTGATTGGTAGGAAAACGCACCCAAATCTTGTTAGCACTGTAATCGATATCGACTAGGGGGCAATTCACACCTTTGCCACCCTCGCTGCGTACTGAGATATTTTCTCCTTTACGCACCCTCATTATCCTTCTGCTTGGCACTGATCAATCCACAAGACTTTTCATCTTCGCGGCGTTTAGCAGCATAGAGAAGTCCAGCAATACTTTGTTCAAGATCGCCGGTCATAGTATAGAGATCCTCGCTACTAAGGTTCTCACCCTCTAATGCGATCATATAACCAAGAGTAGATAGAACATCACTGACCTGAGTCAATGTAAGATTTTTATTAGCCATTTTCATTTTCCTCCAGTATGAACAGTAGTTTTTATTGCACTTACCAAAATAAAGACAGCGAACCAATTTGCCAAACTAAAGGCAATATTCAGATTAGGAAAAAGTGTGTTCAAAGCCCAAATTATAGCGATTGGACCAATGACAACAAGTGCGATTACTGCAAGTGCGACAAAACCTATAGTAAGATTGTCTTTCATCATAATGTCTCCTTACTTAGTGCAATACTCAAAAATGATCCACTTCGCACGATTGAGAGTCTGGCGAGCATCCTCACTCAGACCACGAACAATCTCTTCCTGGGCATCGCTCATCAGACTAGCAGCCATGAACGCAGGACCGCTGAAACGAAACGATAGACTCTCCTCGACAGCCTCACGCATCTGAGATTCAGTATAGCCAAACATAGTGACTTGGCGTTTTTCTTGATCAGTGAGGGCTTCGTAAATCGCAGTAGTCATATCTATCTCCGTTAATCAACTATAGTTATATTGTATTCCCAGACGTTCCCTGAGTCAAGAACTATAAACCTTTAAGAATCAATGACTTACGTATCCGAGAAATGATAAGACCCTAATGGGTTGTTGGGTAATCCTACATGACCCCTCCAGAAAGTATTAAAACTAACTGTTTTTCTAATATTGGTTGTTGTTACTTGTTCTACAAAATGGTAGGTATTAGATAAAAATAATATCATATGATGTTTGAGGTTTGCAGGTGTATCTATTCCGGTGTCCCTACACAACTGCCCTATATTAACCCAACTTTTGTTTTTTGGTACAAAATAAGGGATGTCTGGTAAATATCCTTCAAGATTTAACTTGAAGTTATCTTCGCTATCTTCTAAAAAAATAACACCGCTGACTACGCTAAAAGGATGTACGTGTTCATGATGTGATTGATTTTGTTCTGTAATATTACCCCAACTTAGCGTAATATAAAGTTGATCAAACATATCTTGACTAATAATTGTATTAGTCAAATATGATTGGCATTCATTTTCAATAAATTTTTTATGAGGTATAAGATAATCTGCTTCAAAAAAGTCCATATCATTACTGATCTTATTCTGAACATTTTGCCTAAAACTTAGCTCATCAAATCGTTGATTCATTAAGTCGCAATCAAATTGATTACGCAGGTCAAGGACAGCTATGAACTTTTGTGCAGTGTTAAGCAGGTACATCATTCTGTCTTTTTTCAATTACCGTATCAGCAAGTCCATACTCAACTGCAGTTTGTGCGCTCATAAAGAAATCACGTTCCATATCCTTAGCAAGTTCATCAAAAGTTTTACCAACACTATTATGCTTGACATAAATGTTGGTTAGGTTCTTTTTCATCTCGAGGATCTCACGCACTTGGATCTCCATGTCAGTTGCCTGACCACGTGCGCCACCGCTGGGTTGATGGATCATATGTCGTGCGTTAGGTAGAATCAATCTCTTACCTTTAGCACCTGCCTGTGCAAGCAAACTACCCATGCTACAAGCCTGTCCCATGACGATTGTGCTAACATCGGGTTGAATGAATTGCACAGCATCATAGATTGCCATGCCAGCAGTAACACTACCGCCCGGGCTATTGATATAAAGGCTAATATCCTTTTCAGGATTCTCGCTTTCAAGATATAATAACTGTGCGACGATCAAGTTTGCCATTTGATCATGAACCTCGCCTTCAAGCAAGATCACACGGTCGCGCAATAGTCGGCTATAGATATCATAACTGCGCTCGCCGCGACTAGTTTGTTCCAAAACAATAGGTACAAGGCTCATATAAACTCCTATAAATTATATTGATTATTATATACGAATTAATTAAGAAATACAATATTATTTGCTTCTTTTTTCTCTTCCCACATCACCGATTTCTTTTTTTGGATCGGGAGACATACTAATAGGTTTTCCGCCTCTTTCTATTTCTTTTGATATCTTAGACAAATCATCGTTTTTGCTAATAGTTACTTCACCTGTAGTGTCATCGTTTTCTTCTTTTGGTTTCTTGCCGCTTCTATCTATTTTAAATGTATAGTTGCCTTTTATGCCGGTACTATAATAGGTTTTTCCAGCAGACAAGAAAACACCTTTAACGCTAGTCCCGGGATAAAGGGTATTAAACTCTTTTAATTCCCATTCTTTCTCACCCTGTGATGCTATGGTATATACCTGAACTAAAGCACCATTATTTAAAATATCGGAAGCCGCTTTACTAAAATCAGTTTCGTCATTTACCCTGATTGCTGCTAAATGCGCCACACTAGCTATTAAATGGTAAAATAAATTCACACGTTCTGGATTATCGGTTTCACGTTCCTTGGCTAAACGTTTTAAATTATCACTTATTTCTAGGTTATCTATATTTTCTAAATTAATAGGAGGATAATTTTTTAATTTTTTTATAGTTTCTACATCTATGCTATCAATGATACCGTATTTTTCACCTAGGTACAAAGGAGCCAATACTTGACCCCTTTTACTTATTTCTTGTATCAAGTCTATAGTGTCTTTATATTGATCTATTAATTTTTCACCATTTGGACTTTTATCTAATTCCTTTAAAGAATCTACTAAATTTTTGACACTAGCAGTCGCGCCCTTGCCACCTTTGGTACTAATTTTGATGTACTTGCCGTCTTGTTTAGTTAATATGCTATCGCTAAGTCCTGCATTTTTCGCGCTATCAAAACTTATCAATGAGTCTTGAAAACTTCCGTCCATGAAACGCTCGGCCGCTTCACCTGCGTTGCCTGTGAATGATCCAACTTGCATAGCTATAGGCTGTAATATCTCACAGAAGTAATCTCGGAAGCCCGTAAAACTTACGTTTTCAGGAGCAGCGAACTTAATAGGTAGTCCATTGCCGGCTGCTATATGCTGTGTTAATTTTACTAATGTGTTTTCTGGGCCTAATTTTTCTATCAACTGTGATATAATATCTTCACTTGTGAGATTATCGCGTCTTGATAATAAATCTTGAGGACTGAGTCCGGATTGTATTTTTTCTGCAGCCTTACCGGCGAAACGAAAGTCCCCGATCTGATTGGGTATGTAATTGTCTGTTGGATCAGGCTTTATGTTATCTTTATAAAAACCAAACTGTTTTTGACCGTTCTCAGTATCAAATGTAGCTACCGCAAATCCACCTGTCTTAGCGGTTCTTATATTTTGAAATTCTACGTTAGGAATAGTTCTTAATATATCATCAATGCTCTCACGATCTAATTTTCCACCTTGGCTGGGGAAAAATTCTATATTTTGGAATATGATTTGCTCATCATTTTTGTTTTTAAATACATCACCGGGCTTTCTACCTGCCAGACCTGTACTTTCAGTTAGATATTTGATCTTATCTATAATATCACGCATAATCTATTATTTAGCATTGTCTGGTGTCTTGTTTAGTGAACCAATGATGCTCCTGCATAGAATTAGCCTTCAATGCTATTCCATGTTTAGCTAATTTATTTCGCCATATATAAAAACTGGGACCATGGCTCATATGTCTGGATAACCCGCGTTTTACACGTATGTTGCTATAGACATCCCACTGATATTGATGTACCATCTCATGAGCTAGAGTTGATATCAACCATTGCCTGCAATACCAGCGATCACATAAATGTATCGTAGTATGACTCTTAATTTTACGTATAGGGCCTTCTAATCCTGCACATATTCCCACACAATCTTTTAATCGCCTTAATACTATTTTGGGCATGGGTAATGCATTATAGAATATTGTACGATTTATAAGTCTATATAATGCCTTGACCTCTTTCATTTTGGGTCGATAAACCTTTCTGCGCTGGTCCGTTTTACTGGGCAGGGGTTCTTCCATTAGTGCTTTTAGGTTATTAAAGCGCATACCCGTATTTAGATACATAAAAATACTGCTATTATATTTTGGTAGTAAATACATTTTTAGGAGAAACATATATGTTATTTTGGATAGTACTATTAGTCGCGGCGGTTGCTGCTTTCTTCGTTTATCGCGCCCTTAATAAGGTCGATGTATTGAGTGACGGCGCTCTAAACAAAGAAGATGTAAAAAACGTAGCCGAAGCCGTAAAAGTTGATGTCAAGGAAGTTCTTGATGTTAATAAAGACGGTAAGGTCGATCTTGCTGATGTTAAGGCTGCAGGTAAGAAAGCTAAGGCCGGAGCCAAGAAGGCTGCTGCTAAAGTTAAAACGCCTAAGTTAAAAGTCGCAAAATAATTTGCGATGGAGATAGGTTTCGATGTAATAAGTGACTTGTATCTTACTCCAGAAGATAGTTTCAACTGGGAAGGTAAGGCTACAAGTCTTTATTGCATCGTAGCCGGTAATATAAGTTCAGATTATAGAACGATATTACTAATACTAAAACACCTCTCAATATTTTATCAGGCCGTATTTTACACTCCCGGTACCTTAGAATATGAAGATGTCGAAGACATCACTATTCGCACCGAACAACTAATTGAAGGTGTAAGAAGATTACCTAATGTAGCTATGTTACATCAGAACGTAGTTATTATTGATGGTATTGCTATATTAGGTGCTAATGGCTGGAGTGTTGAAAAAGTAGATGAAGAGTATATACCTATAGCAGATATCAAAAAAATCGATGACATAAGTTATCTCAAAAACTCTATAGGAAAATTACAAAAACATCTAGATGTTAAAAAAATCGTTGTAGTTACAAATGCAGTACCTTGTAAAGAATTGTACTTTAGCGAGGTTCCTGAAAACTACAACGGTATTTTAGAATTAACTATGGCATTAATGTCTGATACAGAAAAAAAAGTTACTACTTGGATATATGGTACCTATGATAAAGAAGTCGAAACTACTTTTAATAGTATAACTTATATTAACAATAGTTATTATGATAAGCGCCCATATTGGGCAAAAAGATTAACAATCAATATTTAATTTTTTTCTGCTTCTACTTTGATCTGTAAAGGATATCCCTGACTTCTTGCCTGTAACGTGACTTCAATACCTTTTTGTTCGGCAATTTCATAAGGTAAGACAGCTACCACAGCACTTCCTTGTTCATGAATAGTCGTAGTAATGACACTTGCTGTATCTGGGTTGTAATTAAAATACTCAATCAATGAATTAACTACAAATTCCATGCTAGTTACATCGTCATTGATATAAATTATTTTAAACAAAGGCGGTTCTAAAAGGTTAAGATTAGGTTTAATTTTGTTTTTAATTTCAGCGTTAGGATTATCCATGTATTTTTCCTCTAGTTAAGTGTTCGCAGCCGATCAATCTACTCTTGTATAATTGAGTACATTACCGACACCGTATTGAGCTTCGCCTAGTGCTTTTGCAGCCCAGTCATTATCAGCCCAAACATATGCGTCAGCAGTTGTATAACTATCTATTCTAATCCAAAGTTTATATTTATACATAATTGATTGACTGCGAACACATTATTCACTTACTATACTATTTATTGTATGCAATTGCAATCTTCTTGGGCTGCAACTCTTCAGGGACTTTGCGCTCAAGTGTGATTGACAAGATACCATCAGTACTGCTTGCACTTACCACTTCAACATGGTCAGCAAGAGTGAAAGTGCGAGTGAAACTACGCGAACTAATACCACGATGTAGATATTCTACAGTGGTGTCAGATTCAGTTTCAAAACGATCACCTTCAATAGTAAGGATGTTCTTTTCAACAGTTACCGTGATATCACCTTCACGGAAACCAGCAACAGCAAGTTCAATAACGAACTTATCCTCAGTATGTTTTACAACATTATAAGGGGGATAGTTTTGCTGACTTTGTTGTGAAGAAACTCGCATCAGTTCATCGAACATACTGTCGAAACCAATACCGAATTTGTGAATTGACGGAACGTCAAAGGAACGAAGGGTTAATGTGTTTGTCATTTTATTTCTCCTGTTAAGCAAGTTAATGACTATACAGCCCCGACCATCGGCAGCTGTATTAAGTATTTATTATACTCTATTTCGCAAAAAATAATATTATTTAGGAAAAATTAGATTGAGCCTTTTTGAGCTTTTTTATTTCTTCTTATAGCCTGCAATCTTGCGAGTTTTTTACGGACACTAGGTTTAGTATAGGTTTGTCGTTCTTGTAATTCTTGTAATAGGCCTGATTCGGACACCTTCTTTTTTAATTTGCGAAGTGCCTTTTCTACATTTCCATCTTTTACTATTACTCTACGTCCGTTCAAGTTCATATAAATTTTTAGGATTATCAACAAGATCCTGTGTAATATTTATCTGCGTGATGCCTTTTTCCTTGTATTTTGAGATGTTAAACATATGGGGCATTAACGCTTTCTCTAGCTCAGTTTGCAGGCCTCTAGCACCTGTCTTAAGCTTGAGGCAGTTTTCTGCGATCTTATTGATAGAGTCTTTCCTAAAACTCAACTTTACATTATCTAGACTAAACAAGTACTTGTATTGGTCAATGAAGTTACTTTTAACTTCAGTCAAAACCTTGATAAGTTCTTCTTTAGTCAAATCCTCGACCGAGACCGTAGTAGCAAATCTACCGATAAATTCTGGAATCATACCAAACTTAGTAAGATCGTCAGGAGTTACTAAATCAAGTTTCATATCGTCATCTACAGACTTTACTTCTGCGTTGAACCCAATAGTTGTTCCTTTTAGACGGCTACGTATAACGTCCTTGAGACCTACAAACGCACCACCAGCAATAAACAATATATTTTTAGTATCGATAGTTATCATTTCATGTCCGGGGTGTTTCCTACCACCAGCTGCTGGAATACGGCATTTAGTCCCCTCTACTAATTTAAGCAACGCTTGTTGCACTCCCTCGCCGCTAACGTCACGGGTAATGCTTGTGCTTTCGCTCTTACGTGCGATTTTATCGATCTCATCAATAAAGACGATACCTTTTTCAGCAAGTTCTGTATTCCCTCCTGCTGCGTGTAGTAGCATACTGATCATGCTTTCAACGTCATCACCCACGTAGCCTGCTTCTGTTAGACTTGTAGCATCTGCTACAATAAAGGGAACTCCTAGAAACTTAGCTACGGTCTTAGCTAATAGTGTTTTACCTGAACCAGTAGGACCCATAAGCAATACGTTGCCCTTGCTAACTTCAAGATCCTTAGCAGGATATTTGATACGCTTATAGTGATTGGCAATAGCAACACTCAATACAATCTTGGCATTTTCTTGACCTATTACATGTTCATCAAGATGTGCTTTGATCTCTAGTGCGGTAGCCTCTTTTATGTTATTTTCTGCATTTTCAGGCTTAGCATCCTTTACGATGAGGTCTGTGCAAAGCTTGATACATTCATCACAGATAGCCACATCACCGCTAACAATTAGTTTTTTACGCTCATCTTTATGACTGTTGCAAAATGAGCAATGATTTAAATCAGACATTTTATTACTTATCGCCTCGCTTCTAATACACAATCTTTATTACCAAGTAGTTCTAATTCTACTTCACTCAGGTTGCTTGAGTCAAAGTCAATGGGAATTCTAATGACATCAATATTTCTTGTATCTGCATTGATGCTGATATGCTGACCTTGATTAATATAAAAGAACATACCTTTTTCGTGAAAAGGCTTGAAACAATATTTTCTAAATGTTTTACCATTCATATCATATAGTTTAACAAGTATCCTCAACTCATTTTCATCTTTAAGTCTATGTTCTATGATTTGCATAGTCCTGTAATCATCGAAATTATAGTTATATCTTTTCTTGCCTGCCTTGATAGTCGCGGAACTTGCAGTGCTATTTAGGCTGGACATCAATATAAAACTATCAAACAGACCATCGATGAAGTTAGGACTCCAGTAAAGCCTAAAAGGAATATTAAGCCAGATGTTTCTATATTTGTCAAATGTGACGAACACAGGCTCTTGAGTTAGATTATAAGCACGTTGTGGATAATCTGAAAGCAAACCATCTAGGAATGCATCGTTATCTAACTTCTGTCTTTTGTAGAATTCAATCTGGTCTTTCAGCATCAGACCATCTACCATATTATAATCTTCGCCTTGATTCAAGATCCTGCGTGAGAGTTTATTTTCTCTAACCCAAATATCAAACGTGTAATCATCTACTCTTTTATATTTGCTGATGTAACAGCCGCTATAAAAGTATAGTTCATTCTTATCGATTTCATAATTTCTAGCCTTTTTATTGACAAGGATGCTCACACCACATCCTTGCTCAACAGCCTGTTTAAATGCATTTTCTTTAATCTCTGCCTCATTTTTACCGTAAGCAGTTACACGCAAATAAACATCTGCTACTGCTGCCGGCATTAATGTCAGCAGACATAAGGCTAGGAGCCACTTCATATTACAAGCCTCTTGCTTGCTTCATCAATGAATTATTTTTACGGCTCCAGCTCATAGTGCAGCTAACTTCTTGTGCGCCAATAACGTCTTGCTTCACAGGTTGCCATCCTTCCATGAATCCACTAGCGGTTTGACGGACAGTATTCGTCACAACAATTTTAGTATCGTTAAGATTTTCACGATTGCTAGATTCGCTAGCACCGATATCTCGGCTGCTATTTTGTGTTTCTTTGCTCTCGCTAATCTCCGTGCTAGTACCTGTCCTTTGAACAGTGCGAGTGCTATCTACACGCTGACCCATCCAATGACGGACATTAGCTAAAGCATATCCGCATGCGGCGTCCATAGCATTTTTACGATTTACAGTAGTGCCACCATTACTGGGTGCAGTGCTGGTGCTTTCAATCGCCAATACACTACAAGTGCGTCCAAGTGCTTGACTAATAGCGCCACATCCCTTGCTTGTGACCTTGATGCCTTCAGCAACAAAATCAGTGCTGAGTTCTTCTTCTCGTACAGTATCAACCTTTAAGGGACGATTCGAACAAGCACCGAGTGCTAAAACAAAACCAATCAATACTAAACTCTTTTTCATACCACGTTACTCCATAATAATAGAACGTATTATAATTATAGTATAGTCAGGCTTATAGGTCAACTGTTTTGGTTACCTTTTAGATATTCTTCAATCTCGGCTTTTTCTGTGTCACTAAGAACCTCAAGGTCATATTCCCCTTTACCAATTTTTTCAATGAGGAATTCTATATAATCTTTGTTACCTAGATATGATTGACTCACATCCTTGCTTTGCTCTAACCATTTTTTACCATCAAATTTGAACACACGATTTGGTAATACATCTACACGCACAAAGATGTCACCTTTGGCAGCAATTTTAGGAAATTGTGTCCCGAAGTTAGTGTTAGACTGGGTTTTATTTAGATCAGCTTTTGCTGAAAATAAGTCAGGGCGTATCTCTTTTAATGCGTCTTTGTTAAAAAGCCCGTTGTTAAATTCTACGTAACCATTCCCTACATCATGTAATGGAGTCACAGATTCATCAGTAACTATTTCTTTATTTTGGACTTCAACTTTATTAATAGGTTCAATACTGGGCTGTTGTTCCAGTTTGTTAGGTTCTTCCAACTTAACTTTTCTTTCAGGCTTAGTTGTTTTAGGTTGGAACTCAACTTGTTTATATGGAACTTTTTTTGTAACTTTTCTTTTAGATTTCTGAGGGCGAATATTATTCTTATTTTTATTAGCTCTGATTTTTTTAGGTTTAAAGGGATCCCTTTTCCTTGCGTTTCTATCAACTTTTTTTTTACAGGATCTTCCTGCTTTACTTCTACTAAACCGCCGTCAGCGGTCAGATCCATGTCACTTGCTTTTGGTTCTTCTATTTCGGGTAAAGTAGTCGATTTGCCCTCTCTTTCACTATCACTCAATGGCAGATATCCATTACTTCCTGTATCTACAACTTTTTCTTCTTTATCTTCAAGCTGCCACTTGTAACTGCTCATAGCGGCGATCACAAGCATCAAGGCTAGTGGATCAAATACGAAAATCAATAGTATGATTACCCAACGAACTGCTCGTTCTAGTGTTGCTGTATCAGGGTTGTCACCGTATATA
>Ga0172363_10002837_pt1 | contig 13991 bp, 12 predicted proteins | sample LakKivs2_kivu2a2_FD_114541 | JGI IMG/M metagenome (GOLD analysis project Ga0172363, IMG submission 114541) | Sediment microbial communities from Lake Kivu, Rwanda - Sediment s2_kivu2a2 | ecosystem: Environmental > Aquatic > Freshwater > Lake > Sediment | place: Rwanda: Western Province, Lake... | reverse complement strand
TGGAAAATTATTTTTATTGACTTGCGCGACCGAACAGCGATTTTGCAGGTCGTTTTTGGTACTGAAAATGAAATACTTTATAAAGAGTGCCAAAAATTAAGACCGGAATGGGTGATTGAAATAGAAGGAACAATCAATGAAAGACCTGCAAAAATGGTTAATCCCAAAATTGAAACAGGTCAGATAGAACTTCAGCCTCAAAGTTTAAAAATTCTTTCCGAAGCCGAAACACTGCCCCTGCCAATTGATACTGCCGGTTATGAAATTAGCGAAGAAAAAAGATTGAAATATCGCTATTTAGATTTGAGGAGAGAAAGACTTCAAAAAAACCTGATTTTAAGGAATAAGGTTATCCAAACGATAAGAGAATTTTTACTCAAAGAGGGATTTATTGAAATCGAAACTCCAATTTTGACCAAATCAACGCCGGAAGGGGCTCGAGATTTTATTGTTCCATCTCGGCTTCAACCGGGCAAATTTTATGCCCTACCGCAATCTCCGCAACAGTATAAACAACTTTTGATGGTGGCTGGTATGGAAAAATACTTTCAAGTTGCCAAGTGTCTCCGCGATGAGGATCCAAGAGGGGATAGGCAAGCCGAATTTACCCAGATTGATATGGAAATGTCTTTTTTTGAACAAGAAGATATTTTAAATTTGGTTCAAAAATTATTCAAAGACGTTGTTGAAAAAATAGTCCCAGAAAAAAGAATTGCCCAATTTCCTTTTCCGAAAATAAAATATCAAACGGCAATGGAAAAATATAATTCTGATAAACCTGACTTGAGACAAGACAAAAATAATCCAGAGGAATTGGCTTTCGCTTTTGTTGTTGATTTTCCGATGTTTGAATGGAAAAAAGAAGAAAAAAGATGGGACGCAGTCCACCATCCTTTCACCAAGCCTCAAACTGAAGACGCTGAGGAGATTAAAAAAAATCCAGACAAAATTTTAGCCTGCCAATATGATGTAGTCTTAAATGGCTATGAAATAGGTGGCGGAAGTTTAAGAATTTACAAACCTAAATTTTTGGAAGCAATCTTTGAAATCATGGGACATAAAAAAGAAGCTATCCATCAAAAATTCGGTCATTTACTGAAGGCTTTTGAATATGGAGTACCACCCCACGGTGGAATTGCTCTGGGTATCGATAGATTTTTAATGATTTTGGCTAACGAACCATCAATACGAGAAGTGATTGCTTTTCCAAAAACTGGAGATAATCGAGACTTAATGATGGCCGCTCCTTCCGAAGTTGATGAAAGTCAGCTTAAAGAACTTAAAATTAAATTAGCCAAAACTAAAAAATGATAGCTCGAGAAATTAAATTTTTTTTAATCGCCTTGGGAGTAAGCCTAATTTATTTTTTTGGCATAAATATTTTCTATAAAAATATGGAAAGTTTTTTGTATGCTCAAATATCTCAGCCTCTCCAAGGAATTTCCTATATCCAGGTACCCAAAAAAGAGGAAAAATTGAATGTTGAATCAGGAGCCAAATCGGCCACAGTTTTAAAAATTAATAAAGTTGGTGTAGAAAAAATTATTTTTGAAAAAGAGCCGGAAAAAATTTTACCCATCGCTTCTTTAACTAAACTAATGACGGCTTTAATTGTCTTATCGGATTCGCAAAATTACGATTTATCAAAAACGATTGTTGTTTCAAAGGAAGCTGCTTCTCAAGTTGACGTTCCAGAATTTGGAAATTTAAAAGAAGGCGAAGAAACAAACATAGAAAATCTCTTAAATTTGATGCTGGTTTACTCAAGCAATGACGCGGCTTTTGCTTTGGCGGAAGCGATAGGAGTAGAAAATTTTGTTTCAAAAATGAATCAAAAATCAGAGGAGCTAGGATTAAAAAATACTCATTTTGTTAACCCCACAGGCTTGGACCCAGAAAAAATAAATTTTAGCGAAGAGTCAAAGATATTTTTTAATTATTCAACTTGCGCTGATTTAATTGAATTATCTAAATATATCTTGAAAGAATTCCCAATTATTTTTGAAATATCTTTGGGTGAGTCCTGGGCACCAGTGGAAAAGAGATTTCCAGATTTAGTTTTAAATAATCATTTAATTGGCCTTAAAACTGGCTATACTGATGAAGCGGGTGGCTGTTTGATTTTGATTCGCGAAGAAAATGGCAGTTATTATCTTAATGTTATTTTGGGAACAGAATCAACGGAAGCCCGAATCCAAGAAATGAAAAAATTAATCGAAGGTTAGTTAAAATATGAGAATTTTAACCCTCTTCACTTTCAACGTCATAAAAATACTGATTCTTTCAGCCTCGGCGGCAATTGTTGCTTTAATCTTGGGGCCGTTTTTAATAAGATTATTAAATAAAATCCAGTTTTGGAAAAAAGAAGCTCGAAAATTAACGATAACCAACGAAGAGGCCAGCGTCTTTTATTCTTTGCACAAAGAAAGAGAAACAACTGTACCCCGAGGCGGAGGAATTTTAATCTGGATTTCGGTTTTAATTATTACTTTTATTTTCTTTGGTTTATCTTTTTTAAATAATCCTTGGTGGCTCAAAAATTTTAATTTTTTATCTAGAAGCCAAACCTGGCTTCCGCTTTTTACCTTAATCGTTGGCTCTCTTGTTGGTTTAACGGACGATGTCTTAACTGTTTTCGGTAAGGGAAAATATGTCGGTAAGGGCTTGAGTTTTTTCAGAAGGTTATTGATTGTGATCTTAATTGGCATTATCGGGGGTTGGTGGTTTTATTTTAAACTGGGTAAAGATACTATTCATATTCCCCTGGTTTTTAATTTCCCAGAAGGGATCGATTTGACAATCGGAATTTGGTATATTCCGCTTTTTATCATAGTAACGTTGGCTTGCTGGTCAGGAGGAGCGATTGACGGAATCGATGGTTTAGCTGGTGGAGTTTTCGCTTCAATCTTTTCTGCGTTTTCAATTATTGCTTTTTCGCAAGGAAGTTCTGATTTAGCTACTTTTTGTGCCGTTATTGTCGGTACTCTTTTCTCTTTTCTCTGGTACAATATTCCGCCAGCAAAATTCTATATGGGAGAAACTGGAGTATTGGGCTTAACCTCAACCATGGCTGTTATTGCTTTTTTAACCGATTCTGTCCTGCTTTTACCACTTATTGCCGGCATAATGGTTCTTGAGGTTGGCTCAATAATTTTACAATTGCTCTCCAAAAAATTTCGAAAGAAAAAGATTTGGCTTTCAACTCCCATTCATCATCATTTTGAAGCCAAAGGTTGGCCTTCTTATCAGCTAACGATGAGGTTTTGGATAATCAGTGTTGTCTTGGCTATTTTAGGAGTGGCTCTCAGGCTTTTAGGCTAAAATGAAAAATTCAAGATTAGAAATATTTAGAAAAAAATACCCTCAATTTGTTTATAAAGACTACTCTTTTGAAATCTCAAATAATAATTTGGAGATTTTTTTTGATTTCCAAATTAAACCCGATATTTATTTTAAACCAAAAATTATTATCGAGAATATTAAAAAAAATCAATTAAAAAAAATAGGGGAGAGGGTGTTAAATAATTTAGTTTTTCATCTCGGTTTAATTGAAGTTTTAAGCTATTGGAAAGCAACCTGCTCGCCGGAAATTTTGGTTGAAGCCGGCTATCTCGACCAAAAACAAATCAGATGGTGGAAAAATTTGATAATAGAAGGGATGGGAGAATATTTTTGGAGAAATAAAATTAATTTTTTAGAGCCAGATTTTTTAAAAATTAGAGTAAAAAATAATATTCAAGATCCAATTTTTGAAAAAAATTTAAAAGAGGAAATTTTGGTTCCCATTGGCGGGGGTAAAGATTCGGTGGTTACTTGGGAAATTTTAAAAAGAGCTGGTAAAAAAATTAACTGTTTTTCTTTAAATCCAACTAAATCAGCGGAAAAAATAATGGATATCGGCCAATGCTCGGAAAGAATTTTTGTTAAGAGAAAAATTGATTCTAAATTATTAAAATTAAATAGAAACGGTTTTTTAAAAGGTCATACCCCTTTTTCGGCCTATTTGGCTTTTTTGAGTTTGTTATTGGCGGCAATTTTTAACAAGAAATACATTGCTTTCTCCAATGAACGCAGTTCAAACGAAGGAAACCTGGATTATTTGGGAAAAATTATTAATCATCAGTATTCAAAAAGTTTTAATTTTGAGAAAAATTTTAGAATTTACTCAAAGAAATATTTGGTTAAAAACATAGAATATTTCAGTTTTTTAAGACCACTCTATGAAATTCAAATTGCCAAATTATTTGTTAATTTTTCCGAATATTTTTCAGCTTTTTTGAGCTGTAATGAAGCCCATAAAACTTATTCGGGAACAAAAAAACCTTCAAAAAAATGGTGTAACAAATGTCCGAAATGTCTCTTTGTTTTTGCAATTTTGTATCCTTTTTTAAAAGAAGAAGAAGTTTTTAAAATTTTTGGTGAGAACTTATTTGAAAATAAAAAACTTTTACCAATAATGGAACAACTCATAGGAGAAAGGGGATCAAAGCCCTTTGAATGCGTCGGTACCCAAAAAGAAAGTTTAATTGCTTTTTATTTGAGCTGGAAAAAAACAAAAGATAAAAAACTACCTTTTTTGCTGAGGTATTTTCAAGATAAGATATTAATTAAATATTCAAAATTAGAAAAAGAGTCAGAAAAAATATTCAAAAATTGGAATAAGAAAAACAATTTACCAAAAGAATTAGAGAAAATACTAAAAAATTATCTTTTTTTTGGTCAAAATATATGATATTTTATAATTGTAATATAATTTAAAATGCGCCTTTCGGAGTTAAGAAACAAAAAAATAATTCTATTGGGTTTTGGTCGAGAAGGAATAGATACTTTTCATTTTCTGAGAGAATCTTTTCCCCAAAAGATTTTTGGAATAGGTGATAGGTTGGAATTAGAAAAATTTGAGCCAAAAGTTATTAATTTACTGAAAAAAGACCGAAAAATTACTTTACATTTGGGAAAAAATTATCTTAAATTTCTCAAAAATTACGATATTATTATTAAATCACCAGGTATTCCACCAAAAGTACTCCTGCCCTTTTTAAGTAAAAAACAAAAGATTGTTACTCAAACTGATATCTTTTTTGCTAATTGTCCGACAAAAATTATTGGTATTACTGGCACCAAAGGAAAAAGCACCTCTTCTAGAGCTGTCTATCATGTATTAAAGAAAGGTGGTTTAAAAGTAAAACTGGTAGGAAATATTGAAACACCAGCTTTGTCTTTTTTAAAAAATTTAGATAGGAAAACAATCTTTGTTTATGAACTTTCCAGTTTTCAGCTGCAAAATCTTAAAATGAGTCCCCAATACGCCATTTTATTGAATATTTTTCCTGACCATCTCGATTACCATTCGAACTTTAAAGAATATTTAGAAAGCAAAGAGAATATTTTTAAATATCAAAAAAGCAAAGATTATTTGATTTTTAACCGTGAAAATCCACTTTCTAGAAAGATGGCAAAAAAGGGGAGAGCGCAAAAATTTTCCTTTGGCCTTTCCTTTAAAAAAGAGCCAGGCTGTTTTTTAAAAAATAATTGGATATATTATTTTTCTTTTACTAAAAAAGAAGAAAAAATTCTAGAAAAGAAAAAGATTAAACTGACCGGTGATTTTAATCTTTTAAATGTTATGCCAGCTATCTTGTTGGGTAAGATTTTCAATCTACCCACAAAAAAGATAGCCAAAGCACTGGAAGGTTTTAAGGGCGCTCCACACCGTTTAGAATTTATCGGAAATTATCGCGGTATTAAATTCTATGATGATTCAGCAGCAACCGTGCCTCAGGCGACTCAAATAGCAATCGAGACAATGGAAGATAGTCTTTTTTCTTTGATTACTGGTGGCTCAGAAAAAAATTTAAGTTTCAAAAGGCTGGCTCAAAAAATTGTTAAAAGTCAGATTAAAATTCTAATTTTTTTGCCAATTACTGGCCAAAAAATATGGCAGGCTATAAAAAAAGAACAAAAAAATACCAAAATAAAATCATTTTTCGTAAATAGTATGGAAGAAGCAGTAAAAATCGCTTATTCCCAGACGCCAAAAGGAAAGATTTGCCTTTTATCTTGTGCCAGCGCTAGTTTTGGTCTTTTTAAAAATTATAAAGAAAGAGGGAATCTGTTCAAAAAATACGTCAAAAAATATGGTTGAAACAAGAAAACGACCAGACTATTTTTTGCTTTTAATTATTTTTTTATTAATAATAGTTGGATTTTTGATTTTAGCTAGTGTTTCTTTTCCTCTATCTCAAAAAAATTACGGTAATAATTTTTATTATTTAATTCATCAAATTCTTTACGGTTTTTTGCCCGGCCTCATTTTGGGTCTTCTGGCCTATAAAATGAGTTTAAATCGTCTAAAAAAATTGGCTCCTTTTTTTCTTTTAATCAACATTTTTTTGATGGTTTTAGTTTTTTTACCGGTTATCGGACTTAATTTCCGGGGGGCTAGTCGTTGGATAGTAATAGGCAATTTTACTTTTCAGCCCTCGGAAATTTTAAAGCTAACCTTTATTATTTATTTGGCCAGCTGGTTGGCCAGCCGAACCGAAAAGAATTCCCCAGCCAAAAATACTAATTTCGGCCAAACTTTTTTGGCTTTTTTAATTATTGTGGGAATCGTCAGTCTGCTCTTAATCTTACAACCAGATATTACTACTTTGATGATAATTATCTCTTTCTCTTTGTTAATGTATTTTCTTTCTGAGACGCCTTTGTGGTATAATATTTTAATAAGTTTATTGATAATTTTAGCTCTTTTGGTCTTGATAAAAATTGCTCCTTACCGATATGATAGAATTATGATTTTTTTGAATCCCGAACTCGATCCAATGGGCAAGGGCTTTCAATCGAAACAAGTTATTATTGCCGTGGGCTCTGGAGGCATAGGAGGCGTGGGCTTGGGTTTTTCTCAACAAAAATTCGGTTCTTTGCCACAATCAATTTCTGATTGTATCTTTTCAATTTTTGCTGAAGAAACCGGATTAATCGGCAGTTTAGTTTTAATTTCTATTTTTTTGCTTTTTTTCTGGCGTGGATTCAGGGTTGGAAGTTTAAATTCACATAATCGTTTTTATCGACTTTGCGCTTTTGGAATCACTTCTTGGATTATAACTCAAGCTTTTATCAACATCGGCTCAATGATTGGCATTTTACCTTTAACGGGTATTCCCTTACCCTTTACCAGTTATGGCGGCTCTCATTTAATTACCGAATTAATTGGAATGGGTTTATTGTTAAATATTTCCAAAGAAGCTAAAAATTAAATTATTAAAAACATGAAAATTTTATTTACCGGCGGCGGTACTGGAGGACATATTTTTCCGATCATTTCAATTATTAGAGAGATTAGAAAAACTTTTCCCAGAGAATTAGTTTTAAATATTTCTTTTGTTGGTCCCAAAGACCAATTTAGTGAAATTTTCTTTTCCCAAGAAGGAGTACAAGTAAAAAACATTCTTTCTGGAAAAATTAGAAGATATTTCACGCTTATTAGTTTTTTTAAAAACCTGGTTGATGTTGTCTTTAAAATTCCCTTGGGAATTCTTCAATCATTTTTTTATATTTTCTTTTGGGCACCAGATTTAATTTTCTCCAAAGGAGGCTACGGTTCAATACCGGTAGTTCTAAGCGGTTGGCTTTTAAGGGTACCAATAATTTTACATGAATCAGACGCTATGCCCGGCTTGACAAATCGATTTTTATCCAGATTTGCGGCGGCCGTTTTTGTTTCTTTTCCTAACACGTCTTATTTCCCTGCAAAAAAAACTGTTTTAGTAGGAAATCCAATCCGGAAAGAAATTCTCAATGGCTCAAGAGAAAAAGGAAAAGCAATTTTTAAACTTAGTGGTGAAAAACCTATCATCTTTATTGCGGGAGGCTCTCAAGGTGCCCAAAGAATCAATGATAAAATATTGGATATTTTACCAGAATTATTGAAAAATTTTGAATTACTTCATCAAACTGGAGAAAAAAATTTTGAAACTGTCGTTGCCGAATCAAAAATAATGATTTCTAAAGAAATGGCCAGATACTATCATCCGGTGCCATTCTTAGACGAAGAAGAAATGCGAGAGGCTTACGCTGTTTCGGAGCTTATTATTTCTCGAGCTGGTGCCAGCACTATTTTTGAAATCGCGGCAGTAGGTAAACCTTCAATTTTAATTCCTCTACCGGAAGCCGCCCAAGATCATCAATTAAACAATGCTTATATCTACGCTCAAAAAGGAACCGCCGTGGTGCTGGAAGAAGAAAATTTTACCCCTCGTTTTTTCCTAGAAAGATTAAAATATCTTTTTTCTCATCCTCAAATATTGGAAAAAATGTCCCAAGCCAGCAAAGAATTCGCAAAACCAATAGCTGATCAAGTCATTGCTAAATATATTCTTACTTATTGTACCCGAACAGCCAAAGAGTAAATTTCAATTGACAAAATAAACATTTATTTGCAAAATTAAAGCGATGACTGACTCAGAAAAATTTAAATTTGTTAAGCCGGGGGAGGTGAGAACGAGATTTGCTCCTTCTCCAACCGGACCTCTACACATTGGCTCAGCTCGAACTGCGCTGTTTAATTATTTATTTTCTAAAAAAAATCAGGGGATTTTTGTTTTGAGAATCGAAGATACTGATTTAGAAAGGTCAAAGCCAGAATATGAAAAAAATATCACCGAAGGTTTAAAGTGGTTGGGGATTGAATGGACAGAAGGACCAGAGACTGACGGAAATTACGGTCCTTATCGTCAATCAGAAAGAATAGAAATATATTCTCGATACCTCAAAAAATTATTAGAAGAAAAAAAAGCTTATTATTGCTTCTGCTCTGAAGAAGAAATAGAAGCTCAGAGACAATATCAATTATCGCAAGGAGAACCACCTCGTTATTCCGGTAAATGTCTTAACTTAGAAAAAGAAAAAATTGAGGAATATTTATCAGAGGGAAAAAAATCAGTTATCAGATTTAAAGTTGACTCAAAAAAAATTGAATTTGAAGATTTAATTAAAGGAAAAATAGAGTTTGATTCTTCTTTGTTGGGAGATTTTATTATTGCTAAAGATATCAATAATCCGCTTTATAATTTTGCCGTAGTTGTTGATGATTATGAAATGAGAATTTCGCACGTGATTAGAGGCGAAGACCATATTTCCAATACTCCAAAACAAATCTTAATCCAAGAAGCTTTGGGCTTTCCAGCATTAAAATATGCCCATTTACCCTTAATTTTGGGTCCAGACAAAAGTAAGCTTTCTAAAAGGCACGGAGCAACATCGGTTGAAGAATATAAAAACCAAGGCTATCTAGCCGAGGCGATTGTAAACTTTATTACTTTTTTGGGCTGGAATCCAGGAACCGAAAGAGAAATATATTCAATGAATTCTCTAATTAAGGAATTTTCTCTCGAAGGCATTCAAAAAGGAGGAGCAATTTTTAATATCAAGAAATTAGATTTTTTAAATGGTTTCTACATTCGCCAAAAGTCACTAGAAAAATTGACTGAACTTTGTTTACCTTATTTAATTGAAGGAGGATTAATTGAACCTAGTTTTAAAGAGAACCAGTTCCCACCAGCCTACGGAGGAAAAGAAATTATTTATTCGTTTAAGATTTCGGAAACAGGAGAAGAGATAAATTTGGAAATTTTGAAAAAAATAGTTTCCCTATATCAAGAAAGACTCAAAAAACTTTCTGAAATTACCGAATTAATCGATTTTTTCTTTAAAAAACAGCTTATTTTTAACAAAGATTTATTAAAATGGAAAGATATGGAAGAAAAAGGGATAGCCAATTCTCTTGACAAATTAGAGAAAATATTTTATGAAATTAATCCAGACGGTTGGGATAAAAATAATTTAGAAAATATTTTATTATTAGAGGCGGAAAAATTTTCCCAGCAGATAAAACAAGTAAAAGATAGGGGATATCTTTTGTGGCCATTAAGAGTGGCCTTGACCGGCAAAGAAAATTCAGCTGGTCCTTTCGAAATTGCGGAAATTTTGGGAAAAGCAAAAACTTTGAAAAGGATAGAGGAGGCCAAGAATTTGTTAAATAACTAATATGACACAAAAAACTACAATTTTTTTAATAATTGCTATTTTGCTTTTTGCCGTTTTTTTCTTTAATTGGCAGACTTTGGCCGCCAAAGAAGCAGAAAAGGTGTCGGAATACCTAAAAAGGGGAGAATTGATAGCCAATCTCAAAAATATCTGGCAAGATAAGATAGTGCCACTGGCTCAAGACCTTTTCCAAGGGTTTAAAGAAAATATTTGGGCAAGGATTTCAGAAAAAGCTAAAGCAGAAATAGAAAAAAGAAAAATAATAATTGAAGAAGAGCTGCCAAAAGAAAAAGAAGAGATTGAAAAAGAAGCTCCGATATTAAGTAAAACTCTTTGGCAGAAATTTAGAGAATTTATAAAAAAGTGACCAAAAACGACAGGGAATAAGCCATTTTTCCACTTGACACGGTCCTCTAAGGGCATTTATAATGGAAGAAAGAAGGTCGTGTAATGTAGGTTAATAGACATTGTATAACCTATGCCCAAATCTGATAAACCACTTCTCCAATACCAGAGTGATTTTTTGGATTGGCTAGAAATCGAGAAAGGCTTATCTAATAAATCTCAAGAGAATTATAAAAGATTTTTAGAAAAATTTTTTTCTTGGTTAAAATTAAATCATTTAGAAAATTTAAAACCATCGGAACTTACTCTCGACCACATCTGGAAATATAGAGTTTTCCTCTCTCGCCAGTACCTCTCCAAAAATAAGAAACCACTCAAAAGATCAACCCAAAACTACTATCTGATAGCCCTCAGACAGCTTTTAACCTTCTTTACCGAAAAAGATATATCTTCGGTACCTCCTGAAAAAGTAAAATTAGCCAGAGAAAAAGACGAAAAAATAGTTAATTTTTTAACCGTAGAACAAGTGCAAAAGCTTTTAAACGCTCCAGATACCTCAAATATTTTAGGATTGAGAGATAGGGCTATTTTAGAAACTTTTTTTTCAACTGGCTTGCGCGTTGGCGAATTAACAAGTCTTAATCGTGAACAGATAAAAATTAAGGCTGATTCAGAAGAACTAGAAATTTCTATAATTGGTAAAGGTTCTCGACCAAGAACGGTCTATTTTTCAGAAAGAGCTATAGAATGGTTACGAAAATATTTAGAAAAAAGAAATGACCAAGAAAAAGCCTTGTTTATAAATTATCGCGGCAAAATTCCTTCGACCAGATTAACCATAAGGACAATGGAACGAATAATCAAAAAATATGCGATTATGGTGGGCCTACCTTTTCAGACCAGCTGCCATACTCTTAGGCATAGTTTTGCCACAGATTTATTGTTAAAAGGAGTTGACTTAAGGGTGGTTCAGGAATTTTTAGGACACAAAAACATTGTTACAACCCAAATTTATACTCATGTAACTCGGCCACACCTAAAAGAAATCCATCGGAAATTTCATGGTTTCAAGAAAGAAAAAGAGTAATTTTGCTTATTTACCAAATCTTCGCTGTCTAAGACTATAATCATCTAAAGCTTCTTCCAAGTCTTTCTCGGTAAATTCGGGCCAATATTTTGGCGAAAAATAAAGCTCTGAATAAGCTGCCTGCCAAATTAAAAAATTAGAAATTCTTTGTTCTTTACCTGTTCTTATAATCAGGTCTAAATCCGAAGTCCAAAGATTTTGGGAAATTGTTTCTTCGGTAATTTCTTCGACAGAAATTTTCTTTTTTAATATATTTTTTATTGCTTCAACTATCTCGGCTCTGCCGCCATAACTCAAAGCAAAATTCAAAATCATTTCTTTGTTATTTTTTGTTAATTTTTCAATTTTTTCAATTGCTCTTTTAAGAAAAACTGGTAGTTTTTCTCTCTGGCCAATTATCCGAACTTGAATCCCCTCTTTATGAAATTTTTTTGAATCGGCATTTATGGCCGATTTAGCTAATTCCATCAGATAGTTAACCTCATCTTTTTTCCTTTTCCAGTTTTCGGTCGAGAAAACAAAAAGAGTCAAAATTTTTATTCCCCTTGTTTTTGCCCATTTTATTATTTCTTTAACTTTTTCTAAACCTTTTTTATGGCCTTCAAAGGACGGCAAACCCTTTTCTTTAGCCCAGCGTCTATTTCCATCTAAAATGACACCTAAATGATATGGAATCTTTTTTGTCATAAAATTATATTAAAAAATCACCTTCTATTAAAGCATTATTTGGCAAAAGCCAGGGCATCTGAAAGCCTAAAAAATAAACCGAAGATTTAGCGCATTTTGATAAAATAATTTTTGGAAAAAAATATTTTATCATTTCTTTTCTGTAATTTATAAAATTGGGAAAATTTTTTAATAAAATATCGCAGGCCAAAAGCGACCAAATTACTCCCCCACCCGACCAAGGCTTGGTTAATCCGGCAGCATCGCCGCAAAGAGTAACCTTGGGGTCGTGAGGGATTACGAAGCCACGTGGTATCAATGCCGAACTCATTTTTTCCAAGGAAATATTATTTTTTTGTAAAAATCTCTCGAAAATTTTTTTTGCCCGGCTTATCTCTTCAATAATACCAAATTCTATTGTTTCTCCTCGAGGAATTTTCCAGCAAAAACCTGATTTGGTAGCCCAAGTTTCGACAAAATTTGAAAAATCTTTTTTTATTAAATAACCTTTGATTCCTAGATAAAATTTTGGATTTTTCAAATCTAATACCTTTCTTGTCTGAGAAAGAGCTCCGTCGCAACCAATTATCCTTTCAAATCTTTCTGGAATAGAATATATTTTTTGCCCCAAAAGAATCGAGGCTCCAGCTTTCTCTGCCAAGGCAAAAGTCAATCTGTCTAATTCCTCGTGTTTCATTACTAAAAAAGGCTTTGAAAATCTAACTCTAATCGTTTTTTTGGGAAAATGGAGTAAAATATATTCAATTTTATTTTGTATTAATTTTTGACTCTCAGGAACGAAATTTAAAATTCTCTGGCTAAAAAGTCCGGAACAAACTTCTTTGCCGATTTTGTTATTTTTTTCAAAAACAGTAACCTGGTTTCCTTTTTCTGAAAGTTTCCAAGCCAGATATAAACCAGAAATTCCAGCACCGATAATGGCTACTTTCATAATTTTGACCGGTCTAAACAATTAAAATCACCAAAAAGGTTAATTTTGTTCGCAAAAATCGGCTTCAATTTTTTTAAAATTAAAGAATCCTGGATTTGAATTGGTTCCTTGTGCCGTTGATTAGCAAAGATATAACCCAAAGCAAAAGAAAATAAAGAAATTAAAAATATCACCAAAAATAATATAATTTTTTCCTGATTTTCTTTGAACCAAGTTATAAATTCCATAGATTACTTTTTACTTTTTTTCAAACAAGCATTAATAAATTCTCTAAATAAAGGATGAGGCTTTAATGGTCTTGATTTATATTCTGGATGAAATTGAGTTCCGACAAAAAAAGGATGGTCTTTTAATTCAATAATTTCCACCAAATCTCTTTCTGGATTGATTCCGGAAACCACCAATCCTTTTCCTTCTAAACGCTGGCGATATTTATTGTTAAATTCATATCGGTGGCGATGACGTTCGGAAATTAAATTTATTTTTCCATAAGCCTGCCAGGCCTTCGTATTGGGTTTTAATCGGCATTTATAAGCGCCCAATCGCATTGTTCCGCCATATTTTTTTTCTTTCAAGAGAGCTTTCTGGTCTGGCATAACGTCAATTACCTCTTGACAATTTTTAGAAAACTCAGTAGAATTTGCATTTTTAATTCCGGCCTTATTTCTGGCGAATTCTACTACTGCCAACTGCATACCTAAACACAATCCTAAAAAAGGAATTTTATTCTCACGGCAAAATCGAATAGCTTTTATTTTTCCTTCTATTCCCCTATTTCCAAAACCACCGGGAATAATAATGCCATCGAGTTCTTTTAATTCCTTAGCTTCTTTGGGATTTTTTTCATACTTTTCAGCTGAAATCCAGTGAACTTCTGGTTTCTTTTTAAAATGC
>Ga0172363_10002836_pt1 | contig 13996 bp, 7 predicted proteins | sample LakKivs2_kivu2a2_FD_114541 | JGI IMG/M metagenome (GOLD analysis project Ga0172363, IMG submission 114541) | Sediment microbial communities from Lake Kivu, Rwanda - Sediment s2_kivu2a2 | ecosystem: Environmental > Aquatic > Freshwater > Lake > Sediment | place: Rwanda: Western Province, Lake... | reverse complement strand
TCAGGGACAAGTAATCCGCTGACAATCACCATGAATGGAAGCAAGTCAATTACAGCCAATTTTTCGGCTTCCCAAGCAGACGATGGCTCTTCTTCGGGAAAGAAAGGCGGCTGTTTCATCGCCACTGCCGCCTATGGCTCTTCGTTCCATTCCCATGTGAAGATTCTCCGCAGATTCAGGGACAGGTATCTCTTATCCACTAGACTTGGCCGTTCGCTGGTCAAGCTCTACTATCAATATTCGCCATTCGTAGCCGGAGCCATCTCCAGCTCCTCTTTCTTGAGAGCAGCAGTTCGAATAGCTCTTTTTCCTCTGGTTAGCTTGAGCTGGACAACTGTCCGTTTCGGGCCGGCAGTTACTGTCGCTATTACTGTCATGCTTTCTGTCATGCTGTTTTTCTTTATGAGATTTTCTCGAGAAAAGATTAAAGACAAAAACAAAAAAAGCTCAGAGTACAAAATTAATTTCATTTCTATTATGAGAAAATTCTTTTAATTCTGGGGGTGCAGAATGAAAAAATTAGATTCTATCTTTATCATTGTTTGCTTGTGCTTCTGCTGTCTTTCAACTTCAGCTATTTCTGCCCAGCAGAGCTGGTTTCAGAGCGGCCAGGATGCAGCAATCATCCTCGGCCCTTTTGGTGATAAAGCCAACGCTAAAGTTTTAAATCACCCTTCACGAGTCTGCTTAGATCCTGCAGGCCGTCTTTTTGTTTCTGACACTCGAAACAACCGAGTCCTCATCTGGAACAGCATTCCGACAAGCCATTTTCAGCCAGCCGATGTGGTTCTCGGGCAACCGGATGTGTATTCTACCGACTCCAGCGGAGGCTCGTCTGGAATGAACTGGCCGCAGGGAGTATTTTCAGACGGCACCCGCCTCTTTGTCGCAGATACCGATAACAACCGTGTTCTCATCTGGAACTCCATTCCTGCAACAAACGGTCAGCCTGCTGATTTAGTTTTAGGGCAGCCGGACTTCACTCCTGTTGTCGCTGCGACTTCTTATAGCAGAAACACCCTTGACTGGCCCTGGGATGTTTATTATGACGGAATGCACTTGTTTGTGGTTGATACTCATGTCGGCCGGGTTCTCATCTGGAATTCCTTGCCGACTCAGAACGGCCAAAATGCAGATGTTGTTGTCGGCCAGCCGGATTTTGGGGATCGCTACTGGACACAGCCGACCCAAGCCAGCCTTTATACTCCTCGTTCAGTCGTTTCCGACGGGACGCACCTTGTCGTTTCTGAGTACAGCTTCCACCGCATCATGATTTGGAATTCCATTCCAACAACAAACGGTCAGCCCGCAGATGTTGTGCTTTTTCATGATGATTTTGTCACTGACGCAGGCGGGTATACGGCCATGGGAATATGCCTGAGCAACGGAAAACTGTACGCCGGCATGGGTGCAGAACACTGTATCTTTGCCTGGAATAATATCCCAACTCAGAATACAACAGAGCCAGAGTTTAGAATCGGGCACGGCCCCAGCCTTGCTTCGGATGGAATGTCAGCTCCCTGGGGAGCATCGAGCGACGGGACTCATTTCTGTGTGGCAGATACGAACAACAGCCGGGTGCTCATTTATAATTCTATTCCAACCGGAGAGCATTCCCCTGCTGATGTCGTCCTTGGGCAAGACGGTTTTGACAAAAACTGCTTTCTCGCCCCCAACGGGATTCGCAGCGTCTCCGGAGTTTCATCCAGTGGCCATCATCTCTTTCTTTCGACCCAAATTGACAACCGCATCGTCATTCATGAGGGCCTGCCTGAGCAGGATTGCGCTGACGCTGATTACATCATCAGCAGTGTTGATTTCAACACTCCGGTCCGGTATCCTTTCCCCTTTGACCTCAGCTATCACACCACCGGCCTTTGGACTGATGGTGTGCGGTTAATCGCTGTCTCCAGTGATAGGGGAATAATGATCTGGGATTCAATTCCCAAACAAAGCTTGGTTGAGCCTGACCATGTTATTGGCGGAAAAGAAGGATGCACAGCCGCCAAGCTGGGATGTGCTAACGGAGTGACGAGCGACGGCACGCACCTCTTTGTCAGCGACAGCGACAATAACCGCGTCCTTATCTGGAATACTATTCCCGAAAAGGATGGCGCGCCGGCTGACCTTGTCCTTGGTCAATCCGATTTCACCTCCAAGGCCGAGGGCTATTTGAACACTCCCTCCGGTCTCGCCACTGATGGCACACACCTTGCTGTAGCCGACTGGGGGCATTTCAGGATACTCATCTGGAACACGCTTCCCACGCAAAATAACCAGCAGCCAGATGTCATCTTAACCACAGGCGCTGTGCCTCCAGAAGAGAATTTATATTTAACAGGGCCGGCAGATGTCTGCATCTTTGATAACCACCTCTTTGTTGGAGACCATGGCCGGGCCAGAGTACTCGTCTGGAACACCATTCCTACCGCAGATGCAACTCGTCCTGATGTTGTGCTCGGTCAACCAAGCTTTTTGTCAAAATGGCCGCACCAATCGCGAAGCGGATTGAAAGGAGCCAACCGTCTTTGTTTTGACGGAGATTATCTCTGGGTGGGGGAGTTCAAATTTTCTGACAGAGTACTTGGGTTTCGAGCGAATATACCTCAGAGTACACCAGAAGCTCCCAGCAGCCTTGCCGCCAGCCAGATATCGGCTCACCAGATCGACCTCACGTGGGTCGATAATGCTTCCAGCGAACAGGGCTTCAAGCTCGAGCGAAAAACTGGTTCGAGCGGAACTTACGAGCAAATTTGCTATTTAAGCGCCATGATCAAAAAATATTCAGACACGAAGCTTTCTCCGGGCACTCAATATTATTACCGGATAAAAGCCTATAACCGCTATGGCGATTCAGCCTACTCTAATGAGGCAGAGGCCACAACCACGGCTACAAACAATCCTCCGCACACGCCAAGCAATCCTTCTCCTGCAAATGGCCAAACAAGTTTGAATGCAAATATTCAGCTCAGCTGGGACGGCGGAGACCCAGATGCAGGCGACACTGTCACCTACGATGTCTACTTGGACACGGTTAATCCCCCGACGTATTGTGCTGCCAAGGAACTGACTAAAACTTATTATCCAACTTTTACACTGAGCTTCAATAAGGTTTATTACTGGAAGGTTGTGGCCAAGGATTTAAGCCAGGCAACGAGCGAAGGACCGGTTTGGAGCTTTCAGACTGTTGATATTGCAGGTTATACTCTCAATCTCTCAGCAGGAAGCGGAGGAACAACTTATCCCAGGCCTGGCACCTATACCTACACTGCCCAGGATTTTATCTCTTTGACCGCCATCCCTGATGCGGATTATGCATTCTCTAAATGGACAGGAGATATTTCTTCAGGGGATGAAAATAAGAATCCTTTGCCATTGACCATGAGCGGGAACAAAAACATAACCGCAAATTTCACCTCAACTTCAGGGGGAGGAGACGACGGAGGCAGCACAGGGAAGAAGGGCTGCTTTATTGCCACCGCCGCCTATGGTTCCCCGCTTCACTCCAGCGTAAGGATTCTCCGCGATTTCAGAGATAGGCGCCTTATGCCGTATAAGCTTGGAAGGACATTGGTCAAAGTTTATTACAGGTTTTCGCCGCCTGTAGCTCATTTCGTCGCTAAACACAGTGCCATGAAAGTTCTTGTCCGCATCATGCTTTTGCCGCTTATTGGATTAAGTCTCATGATGTTGAAGGCCCATCCGGCGATTCCGGCAGCTATCATAGGCTTTCTTTCTGCATCAGCCTTTTTCATCTGCCGCTTGCGAAAGAAGAAATGAGGCCAGGCAAATTTGCCGTTATTTCTTATAGAATCTGATATTTCTGACGCGACCGGCGTTCAAAGCAAAGCCTGATATTCTCTTCTCATTGTCTCTGATGAACTGAACAAATAAGCCTGCTGCATAAAACTTATCCTTTAGAGTTGGCAGAAGGGGTGCTTGGCGGGCGTTTTTATGGACGAAATACAGTTTGCCTTCCTTGAGGCCGAGCCTGAATGTCACTTGCAGCTCTTCGCTGAAATATTCTCCCTGGTATTCTTCGAGCTGCTCGGATTGAGGGGCCCAGACTTCGATAGATTGATAGGTTCTTGGTGGTTCATCTCCTTCAAATACCTTCATCAGCATAGGCCGCTCGGCTTGCATCTCGAATTTTATGATGGTCTTGAGCGGAGCATTCAGAGCCTGGAATTCTGTCTCACTCAAGGCAGAAAGGAGAAAGCTTTGCCTTGACGCTTTTAAAACCAATTTTTTCTCTTTTTCGTCAAAGACGACTCGAACCATCTCCCCGGATTCAGGCTGGAGATAGGCGCCGGCTTTCTCTTTAAGTTTTTCTGCGAAAAGCTCTATAAACTTTTCCTTTTGCGCCTGTTTTTGTTCTTCTTTGAATGCCTGGGCAAGATAGATATCAGCGATTTGAAGTGAGAGCTTTGTCGGATTAAAAGAGCTGAGATTGGAAAGGCAGATGACTGAAAATTTCTGTTCAGGGAAACGAACCATGTAGGCTCGAAAGCCTCCCAAGGCTCCTCCGTGGCTGACAGTCTTCAGTCCTTTATAGCTGCCGATGACAAGAGCAAAAGCATAATCAAGTCTTTTTCCACTATTCAGAGTTCCCGGTGTTTCCATCAGGTTGATGAGTTCCTTTCCTCCAAGACGAGGATTATAAAAATTTTTATCCCAGAGAAAGAGGTCCTCAACAGTGGTATAGAGGCCTCCTGACCCGACACAGTCAAAGGTTGAAATAAAATTTTTGTATCCGCCCCCAGCAGCAGGAAAATACCCCCAGGCACGGTTCTTGATGAGCTGAGTGTAATCATCATGAAAGTGAGAATTTTTCATTCCCAACGGCTTGAAAATACTTTCTTCAGCATATTCCCTGAGCGTCTTACCGCTGACCCTTTTGATGATGATTCCCAGGAGGAAGTAGCCGGAGTTGCTGTAAAGGTATTCCTCTCCAGGCTTGAAGTTCAATTCTTTCTGCCGCGCAATAAGTTCGAGGACGTCTTCCTCATGGAACGAACCGAAGTCAAAGCCGGCAATGTCCAGCAGAGTCAGGTAATCGCGGAGCCCGCTTGTATGATGAATGAGGTTGCGGATGGTTATCGGCAGTCCGTAATCCGGCAATTCAGGAATATGCTTGCGGATATCATCATCAAGGGAGAGCCTTCCTTCCTTTGCCAGCAGGGCGATGCTCATGGCGACAAACTGTTTTGAGATGGAGCCGATATAGAAAACGGACTTGGATTTGATAGGAATGCCGTATTCAAGATTCGCTGAGCCGTAGCCGCGTTCATAGATAATTTTTCCGTCTCTGACTATGGCCAGAGCACACCCAGGAGTATCACCTCGGTCCCATTGAGAAAAAAGCCGGTCAACCTCGTCTTTTTTTTGAGTTGAAGCCGCAGAAATAGAAAAGAATAAGAAAAGGATAACGAAGAGAGCCTTTAATCTAAATAGTTTATTCATAGCACTCGAGAGCTCCTTTGGATGAGACAGATGGCAAAAATTATATGAATTTTTTTCTTTTTTTTCTACAAAACCATTTTTTTAATGAAGCCCTTTCATCCTCATTATTTTTGACTTCAAATTTTTCTTATGATATTAGCTAATTCATGAAGGCCCGGTCAGGAAATTGGCGAATTCAAAAAGTGTGCTCAAATCATGCCGAAATTTTTAGTTAAATTTGTTCGAAGGATGTATTAGAATAAAGTTCCACAATGAGCATATCCGACAACAAACGCTTGAATGATAAAATAAAAGAGTGCCGCCAGCTTCTTAATCCGGCAAAAGTCATCCTCTGTCTCGAGGAGCTCTTGAATACATCCAACGATGGGATGGTCGCTTATACCATGGGCCATGAATATGAAAAATTAGGCGACATCAAGAGTGCGATCAAGTATTATGAGAAGGCTGAGGCCCTGTTTAAAGAGGCGAGCTTTAAGAATATGGCAAGGTCGGCAATCAATAATCTTCAAATAGAAGCTATTCTCGCTCAAAGAAAGAGGGAAAAATTAAAGAGCAAGCGTTAGCTCAACCTTAAAAGAAAAAATTTTTACTACGCCAAAAAAGCAGTTTGTGCTAATTTTTTGCTTTTTTCTTAACTCTTGACAATCTCCAAGCGGAAGATAGACTGAAGAGGCAGAATTGTTCGAAAAGGAGGATAAGAGATGGCTTCAGACAAAAGAGCAATTTTCAGGGGCTGGAAGTTATTCTTGGTGCTGATGCTCTTTCTTCTTGCTTCGAGCATCAAAGTCTCTTCCCGAACTGAAAAGCCAGTCCTTCACGGCCGCCACTGGATGGCCATTACCGGCAAGCCTCTTGCCGCCACTGCTGGAGCCAAGATTTTTGAGCGCGGAGGGAATGCGGTTGATGCCGCTTGCGCCATGCTGGCTGCCGTCTGCACCATGTATGATGTCTTGAGCTGGGGAGGCGAAACCCAGGCCCTGATTTACAATCCTCACACCAAAAAAGTCTATGGCATCAATGCCCTCGGCGTAGCTCCAAGCGGAGCAACTCCTGAATTCTTCAAAGAAAAAGGAATGAAATACCCTCCTGAATACGGTCCGCTGGCTGCAGTGACTCCAGGAACTCCTGGAGGATTGATAACCATGCTAACTGAGTTTGGGACCATGAGCCTTAAACAGGTTCTCGAGCCAGCGATGCAGATGGCAGACGGCTATCCTGTCGAAGAGGAGCTTGCCACCAGCATCGAGAGAAATAAGCAGAGAATCAAACAGTGGCCTTACTCCAAGAAAGTCCTTCTCCCTCATCTTGGCCAAGAGCGGGAGGCTCCATATGCGGGAGAAATTTTCAGCCAGCCAGACCTTTTAAGCACCTTAAAGAAACTGATTGAAGCCGAAGAGGCGGCCTTAGCTGCAGGAAAAAACCGGAAAGAAGCCCTCTCTGCCGCCTATGACCGCTTCTATAAAGGCGATATCGCTCAGGAATTTGTCCGAGGCTTGAAGGAGCAGGGCGGGCTGATCACCATGGATGACCTGGCAAAGTGGAAGGTCTACATCGAAGAGCCAGTGATGAGCACCTACAAGGGAATCGAAGTCTACAAGCTGACCTGCTGGGTTCAGGGGCCTGTTCTCCTTCAGATGCTCAACATGCTGGAAAACATCGACCTCAAATCCATGGGCTACAACAGTGTGAATGCTATCCACACCCTTTACCAGGTGATGAACCTCGCCTTTGCTGACAGAGATTTTTACTACGGAGACCCCTATTTCCCTCCTGAGGAACCGATCAAAGGTCTTTTATCCAAGGAATATGCTAAGGAAAGGCTGAAGAAATTAAACTGGAATGTCAACGACCCGGCTGTCAAGCCTGGCGATCCTTATCCTTTTGAGGGAAAACAAAATCCCTACCTTCATCTCCTTGAGAAATGGACAAATCTCGGAGCATCTGATTCAGAGAAAAAAGAAACCATCTCTCTGGAGGAGAGCTTCTTCACTGGAACAACATCCATCCAGGCGGCTGACAAGGAAGGATGGGTTGTTTCCGCGACTCCCAGCGGCGGCTGGATACCGGCCTGCATCGCCGGAAATACTGGAGTCGGAATGAGCCAGCGCATGCAAAGCTTTGTCCTCGACGAGGCTGAGAATCCATTTAACGTGGTTGCCCCGGGCAAGAGGCCGCGAGCGACTTTAACCCCGAGCCTTTCCTTAAAAGACGGCAAACCCTTTCTCTCCTTTGCCGTCCAGGGCGGGGATACTCAAGACCAAAACATGCTCCAGTTCTTCCTGGATTTTGTCGAATTCGGGATGAATGTCCAGGAAGCCTGCGAAGCGGCCAACATCGTCAGTTTCCAGATGCGCGGCTCCTTCGGCTCCCATCAATCTTCGCCGGCGAGGCTCCAGCTCAATGAAAAAGTCCCGCAGAGAGTGAAAGAGATTCTGGAAAACATGGGCTATAAGATTGAATACAGAAAATACACTTCAGGGCCGATCAATGCCATTTTCTTCGACTGGAAACACGGAACATTGTGGGGAGGCTCGAGCAACTACGGCGAAGACTACGGAATCGCCTGGTAAAAAACGAATGAATTTTTTCTTTGAAGGAAAACTCGGTCGAAGAACAGCGCCTGTTCATCCTTTAAACGGTTTTTATAAACACCCGGCCTGACCTTCTTTTTGCTGGACTAAATTTTTTTGCTGAATATCATGATAAAAAGATAGAATGACAGATAAAAGATTTTTTTTGATTTAAATTTTAAGAAGGAGGTTTATGAGATGAAGGCAATCGCCAAACTATCAACAATCGGCCTGCTTATTTTTTTCTTTGCCTCGGGAATCACGCTGGGCCTAGAAAAAAAATATAAGCTGCTGACCGATGAAACCTTCATGGAGATGGAATCCATCGGAAGCCCTCTCATTTCTCCAGATGGAAAGAATATCCTTTTCACCCGTGGCTGGGTCGATAAAAAGAACGACCAGTCAAGGAGCAATCTCTGGATTGTCGATATCGAGGGACGCCGCATCCGCGAGCTGACACATGGAAACTGGAGGGACTTCTCGCCGGCCTGGTCGCCTGACGGAAAAAAAATTGCCTTTCTTTCTGATAGAGACGGAACAACTCAGATTCATGTCCTTTGGCTTGATACCCGAGAGGTCGCCCAGCTCACTCACCTTGAACGCTCTCCTCAGGACTTGACCTGGTCGCCTGCTGGAAAAAATCTGGCATTCACCCTCTTTATTCCGGACGATAAGCCAATTTTGCCCGTGAAGCTTCCCAAAAGGCCAGAGGGCGCCAAGTGGGCAGAGCCGGCAGTTCTCATCGACAGGCTTTCCTGGAGATTCGACGGCAGGGGATTCATGCCCAAGGGCTATAACCATATCTTTACTATCGACGCTGAAATCGGGGGAACTCCCAAACAGGTGACATCAGAAGACTATTCAGACAGCGACCCTCAATGGTCAAAAGAAGGAAAAAAGATATACTTCACTTCCATCCGTAAGCCTGATGCTGAATATCTTTTCGGCGATACTGAGATTTACTCCGTCGACCTCAGCACTCTGGAGATAAAGGCTTTGACTGACCGCAAAGGCCCGGACAGAGGGACAACAGTTTCGCCCGACGGCAATTTGATTGCCTACACTGGCTACAATGAGCAGAATTTCACCAGCCATCTCTCAAACCTTTATCTCATGAATAGTGACGGAGGGAACAAGCATATTCTGGCTGTGAACCTTCCCAGCTCGCCTTCAAATATCACCTGGGCTGCGGATAGCTCCGGAATCTACTATCTCATGGCAGAAAAGGGGCAGAGCAACCTCTACTTTATCAACACAGCAAAGAAAATTAGAAAGGTCACGGAGGGTGTTCATTATTTATCGGGATTGAGCATCGCCGAAAATGGCCAGGCGGCAACCGTGCTCTCGACTTTTTATGACCCGGGCTCTCTGGCAACTTTCAATCTGGCCAGCCCGGCAAATATCAAAAAGCTGGTGGATGTCAATGAGGATGTTCTGGCCGATGTCAAACAGGGAGAGGTTGAAGAGCTATGGTTTAAATCTCCTGATGGGCTTGACCTCCAGGGCTGGCTGATTAAGCCTGCTGAGTTTGAGCCGGGCAAGAAATATCCTCTGCTGCTCTACATCCACGGCGGTCCCTGGGCAATGTATTCAGCCCGCTTTAGCTGGGACTGGCAGAACTTTGCCGCCAACGGCTATGCCGTCCTTTATATGAACCCGAGAGGGAGCACAGGCTACGGCCAGGATTTTGTCAACGGCATCCAATTTTCCTATCCTGGCAAGGATTTTGATGACCTAATGGCCGGGGTGGATGCAGCCCTGGCCAAAGGATTCATCGATGAGAATAATCTTTTTGTCTGCGGTGGCAGCGGCGGCGGCTGCCTCACAGCCTGGATTGTTGGCCATACCAACCGCTTCAGGGCTGCTGTCTCGATGAGGCCTGTCATCAATTGGCACTCCTTTGTGGGAACAACAGACGGTGCGAACTGGTACAGGCAATTCAAGAAAAATCCTTGGGAAGATCCATCCGAATATGCTCTCCGCTCGCCGCTTCATTACGTCGGCAATGTGACGACGCCGACAATGGTCATGACCGGCGAAGCGGACTTAAGGACACCTATCAGCCAGAGTGAAGAATTCTACCGAGCCCTGAAGCTGCTCAAGAAGGAAACCTTGCTGGTTCGGATGCCCGATGAATATCACGGCTGGCGGCGGCCTTCTCACCGGCTCCTCCAGCAGCTCTATCTTCGTGCCTGGTTTGAAAAATACCGCGTTAAATAAAAAAATTGACTATCACTGGTCACGAAGTATGGTCAAGGATGATTCTCCAGCCCTTTGAAAAGCGCTGGAAGATGAGGGTGAAGAGGCCTTCCTTGGAAGAAGAATCCTTGAAAGCAAGCTTCCATCTGCCCAGAACATAAGCAAAGTCGCGGGATAAAACTTTAATCTCGATATCAGTGAAATCCAGCTTCCCCATATTCTCTCTGCTATAGGTCTCTTTATACCTGGAGAGAAGGGCATTCCAGCTATAAAGCCTTCTGTTTCCGGATTGGAAGGTCATCTCCTCTGACTTCCAGTAATATTCCATGAATCCTTCGATATTTCCCTCGTTCCATGAAGCTTGCTGCCGGTCGAGAATTGCCTGAATATCACCCTTTATTTTTTTAATGTCATAGGCAGGGCGGCTGAAACAAATCGAGGAAATGCTCAATGTGATGACAATGACGGTCAATATCATTGATCTCCTCATCTTTCCTCCTTTGATATTTGACACAAAACCATTCATAGAAACCACACACAATGAAAGAGAGCCTTAGCCCATGGATTAGATGATAAAAATGAGGTCGCTCTTCTGCTTTTTGCTGATCTTAGCATAGTGGTCGTGAAAGTTGAGCAGGTCGACAAGACTCTTGCCTTTTTCCATCTCCTTCAAGACCCTGTCTTCTATCCTTTGAATGTTTTCGGCTGTGGCTAAAATTTCCCTAATCTCCTCGACATTCATCACCACGATTCCATCATCGTCGCCGAAGATGACATCTCCTGGCTCAACGGCAACGCCTCCGCAATTGACCTTAACCTGCGTTTGAAAAATCTTGGAGGCTGTTCCAGCCAAGGGACTCAGGCATCGGGCATAAACAGGGAAGTTGGCATTTCTAATGCCTCTGACATCGCGGCAGCCGCCGTCAACAACGATACCGGCGAGGTTCTTCCTTTTTGCTTCACGGACAAAAAGCTCTCCTGCTAAAGCAACCGTCTCTCCCTCGGCATCGACAACCAAGACTTCCTCTTCATCGGATTCGTGAAGAGCCTTGAGGACTGAAAGAAAATCGGCTCGACAATGAACAGTGTGGGCAATTCCAATCATTTTCATTCCCTGGTTTATAGGCCTTATTCCAGGGTCCATAACCCTCAACTTCTTGTTGACGTCACAGATGCAGGCCGCATCAAGCTCAGTCAATCTTTTTTTTAATTCCATAAAATCCATGATGCCTCCTTATAAGAGATGAATTTTGCAAAGGTTGAAATGTTATTTCTGTCATAAAGGGAAGCTGCTCACCCCCCTCATCATCGCTGAAGCAAAAGCGGCGGGCTTTCGAACTTCCTTGCCCGAGCCGACCCCGTTTCTTGACATGAATTTATGAATATTATTTATATATGCCAGAATGTTTTTAAAAACAAGCAGAATTCGCTGCTTGAAATCATGCTCATGGAGGAGAAAGAAATGATAGGTCATCTACACAAAAGAATTTCCCTTTTTTTCTTGCTCATTTTTCTGGTATTAGGGATGAAGGCCTGTGGCAAGAAAGAAGACTATGGAAGCTTGCCGCCATATAAAAATCCAACGCTCTCCATAGAGGAAAGGGTCAATGACCTGGTCTCAAGGATGACTCTCGAAGAGAAGGTCTCGCAGTTGCTTAACAGCGCGGCAGCCATAGAGCGCCTTGATGTCCCTGCCTATGACTGGTGGAACGAGTGCCTGCACGGCGTGGCCCGCGCCGGGCTGGCAACCGTCTTCCCCCAGGCCATCGGCTTGGCCGCGACCTGGGATGTGGAGTTGATGCACCGGGTTGCTACAGCCATCTCTGACGAAGCCCGTGCCAAGCATCATCAATTCCTCCGTCAGGGAAAAAGAGGCATCTATCAGGGATTGACCTTCTGGTCGCCGAACATCAATATCTTTCGAGATCCCCGCTGGGGAAGGGGAATGGAGACATATGGTGAAGACCCCTATTTGACCGGGAGGATGGGAGTTGCCTTTGTCAAAGGCCTGCAGGGCGATGACCCGAAGTATCTGAAAGTCGTGTCAACTCCCAAGCATTATGCTGTTCACAGCGGGCCTGAGCCTGACCGCCATGCCTTTGATGCCAGGACCGATGAGCGGGATTTGCGTGAAACTTATCTTGCGCATTTTAAAGCCTGTATTGAGGAAGCAAAGGCGTTTTCTGTGATGTGCGCCTATAACAGATATGAAAGCGAAGCCTGTTGCGGCTCCAGCCGGCTGTTAACAAAAATTCTGAGGGAGGAGTGGGGCTTTGAAGGCTATGTTGTCTCTGACTGCGATGCGATAAGAGATATTTTTGAAGGGCATAAAGTCGTCCAGAGCTCTCCTCAGGCGGCAGCTCTGGGCATCAAATCAGGATGCGACTTGAACTGCGGCAGCGAGTATAAAAGTTTGCTCGAAGCTGTCAAAAGCGGCTTGATCAAAGAAGAAGAGGTTGATGTCTCTGTGAAGAGGCTTTTCAGGGCAAGGTTCAGGCTGGGCATGTTCGACCCGCAAGACATGGTTGCTTATGCAAAAATTCCCTATAGTGTTGTCGACTGCAAAAAGAACAAGGAGTTAAGCTTGGAAGCAGCCAGAAAATCTATCGTCCTCTTGAAGAACGAGAATAAAATCCTGCCTCTGAGAAAAGACTTAAGCACGATTGCTGTCATCGGTCCCAATGCTGATGATGTCGAAGTGCTTCTCGGAAATTACAACGGCACGCCCTCCCATCCCCTTACGCCTCTTGAGGGCATCCGCCAGAAAGTTGCTAAAAAGACAAAGGTCCTTTATTCCTTAGGCTGCGAATGGGCCGAAGGCCTTCCTCATTTTGAAATCATTCCCTCCTCGGCGCTTTTCACCGAAGAAGAAGGTAAAAGACGAAATGGACTCAAGGCCGAATATTTTAATAACCGCGATCTCAAAGGACAGCCTGCCTTTACCCATATCGATAAAGAAATCAATTTCAACTGGTGGGACGGCGCGCCGCGCAAGGATTTTGACGGCGACAATTTCGGCGTTCGCTGGACAGGAGAAATTGTTCCTCCTCTGACAGGAAAATACAGCTTGGGAGCTGAAGGACTCAACGGCTTCCGCTTATACCTCGACGACAAACTTCTGGTCAGGTTCAACAGCAGGCACCATGCGCTTAAGACCTATGAGAACGTGGACCTTGAGGCTGGTAAGGATTACAAGATAAAAGTTGAATTCTTCGAACGCTCAGGGGAGGCGAAGATCAAGCTGCTCTGGTCTGTTCCAGGGAGGGATTATGAAAAAGAAGCAGTGGAGATAGCGAGACAAGCCGATGCTGTGCTCATCTTCCTCGGCCTTTCTCCAAGGCTTGAAGGCGAGGAGATGGAGGTCAAGGTTGAAGGCTTCAAGGGAGGCGACCGCCTGACATTAGACCTTCCGGCTATTCAGGAAAAGCTGCTCAAAGCCATCCATGCTTTAGGCAAGCCAATCGTGCTCGTTCTGCTCAACGGAAGCGCCTTGAGTGTTAACTGGGCCAGCGAGAATATACCGGCCATTATCGAAGCCTGGTATCCGGGCCAAGCAGCAGGGCAGGCCATCGCTGATATCATCTTTGGCGATTATAATCCTGGGGGAAGGCTTCCCGTCACTTTTTACCGCTCTGTCGACCAGCTTCCTCCTTTCGTTGATTATGCCATGAAAGGCAGAACTTATCGCTATTTTGACGGAGAGCCGCTCTATCCATTTGGGTTTGGGCTAAGTTACGCTCGATTCAAATACAGCAATCTTAGAG
>Ga0172363_10002835_pt1 | contig 13999 bp, 16 predicted proteins | sample LakKivs2_kivu2a2_FD_114541 | JGI IMG/M metagenome (GOLD analysis project Ga0172363, IMG submission 114541) | Sediment microbial communities from Lake Kivu, Rwanda - Sediment s2_kivu2a2 | ecosystem: Environmental > Aquatic > Freshwater > Lake > Sediment | place: Rwanda: Western Province, Lake... | reverse complement strand
TTGCCGCCTTCCGACAGAAAACCATTCTTTCCGTAAATATCTCAAAATATTCCATTATTGGAACGAAATTCGTGTCAATCCGCAGAGTCAAAGTGATTCTTTTTTTCGCCTTGTCTATCTTCAAATGACTTTCTTTGGTTGCGTAATTCACTCTGTCGTGGATATCCGATTTTATCTGCTCCAGAACTTTCACAAGCACTCTGGAGCGGTGAACATCAGATTTGTCGGCCAGCACCGCCACCGCCGCGATAGGATGAGTAAAGTTCATTGTCTCCTTGTCGTGATTTGAAATCGCCTGCATCACCATCGCCAATTCTTCTGGCTCAAACTGTCCGTTGAATACCTGGTGAAAAAGCAAAGCCGAAAAATGATTATGCAGAAATCTGCTTATAAAATTGCCCATATCGTGACAAAAAGCCGCGATTGCCGCCAGCTCTTGCTCGCTTTTGCTCAAACCGATTTCATTGGCGATGGTCCTCGCCCGGTCGGCAACCAAATTGGAATGCCTTAATCCGTGGTCAGTATAGGAAAGAGCGGCTAAAGAAATTTCTGTCTGTCTTATAAATTCCAGAATTTGGGGATTTTTCTTAACTTGAGACAAATTAATCATATCAAAAGCGTTAACTTTATAATTTAAGTTGATTTTAGCATTTACCAGCCTTTTCCTCAAATTTTTTTCTTGCGCAGCAAAAGCGCGTTAACGGCGACGATGACCGTGCTTAGCGACATAAATAAAGCAGCCAAAGCGGGCTGCAAAAGTATTCCCTCCGGCGCCAGGATGCCGGCGGCCAAAGGTATTGCGACAGCGTTATAGCCGGTCGCCCAAAAAAGATTCTGAATCATCTTAGAATAAGTCAGGCGTGAAAGATTTATGATTTTCGGAATATCGCGGGGGTCGTTTTTCACCAAAATTATTCCGGCCGACTCAATGGCCACATTCGTGCCGGCGCCGATGGCAATTCCTAAATCCGCCTGCGTTAAAGCCGGAGCGTCGTTCACTCCGTCCCCGACCATCGCAACCTTATGTCCTTTTTCCTGAAGAAATTTCACTTTTTCCGATTTTTCTTGAGGCAAAACTTTGGCAAAATATTCATCAATTCCAAGCTCTTTCGCGACCCAAGCGGCGACACTTTCGGAATCTCCCGTAATCATGGCTATTCTTAAACCCATTTTTTTCAAATCATTTATGGCCTGCCTTGATTCTTCGCGGATTAAATCGGCCAAAGCGAAAACCCCCAAAACTTCTTTTGAGTCGGCGACAAAAATTATTGTTTTGCCTTTTTTATTTTCTTGGACAATCTGTTCTCCAATATCGCTCGGTAAAGACGCCTTTAAGCTATCCAACAGAGCCGCTCCGCCAACGAAATATTCCCTGCCCCTAACCGTTCCCTTGGCTCCCCGACCGGGAATCCGGGCGAATTCTTTAACATCCAGCAAGGGAATATTTCTTTTTCTCGCTTCTCTCAAAATAGCGATGGCGATAAAATGCTCCGACTTTGCGTCAACCGAAGCGGCCAATTGCAAAACTTCTTTGTCGCTCTTGTTTAAAGCCCATATGTTTGTTATTCCATATTCTCCTTTCGTGAGAGTTCCGGTTTTGTCAAAAAGGACAAGATTAATTTTTCTGGCGAGTTCCAAAGCCAGGCGCTGCTTTACAAGAAGCCCCGACCTTGCGGCCATAGTCGTGGAGATTGACGCCACCAAGGGAACGGCCAAGCCAAGGGCGTGGGGGCAGGAAATCACCAAAACCGCGACCATTCTTTCTAACGCGAAACCGAAACCGGCTTTAAATAAAATCCATAAAATAAAAGTCAGGCCGCCAACCCCAATCGCGATAATGGTCAAGAAGAAAGCCGCTCTGTCGGAAAGCATCTGCAGGCGGGATTTTGACGCTTGGGCCAGATCCACCAACCTCATTACGCCGGCGAGAAAAGTCTGCTCGCCGACTTTTGACACTTTCACTTTCAATGAACCATCTCCGTTGATGGTCCCGGCGATAACTTCGCTGTTTATCTTCTTGGTAACAGGAGTTGATTCGCCGGTAACCATAGCTTCGTTCACATCCGACCGCCCTTCCATAATTAAGCCGTCGGCCGGAATCCTGGCTCCGGGCCTGACCAAGCGATATCGCCGACCTTGAGCTCCCGGATCGGCACGGTTTTTATTTCCCCGTTAACAAAAATTTCCGCCTTGTCCGGCAGTAATTTGGAAAGCTCTTTTAAGGCCCCTTGAGCTCCCTGAACAGCTTTCATCTCCATCCAATGGCCGAGAAGCATAACAACAATTAAAGTTGAAAGCTCCCAGAAAAGGGTCTCACCCTGCCCGGCAAGAATAACAAAAAGGCTGTAGAAATACGCGACAGAAATTGCTATGGCAATCAAAGTCATCATTCCGGGCAGCTTAGCTTTCAGCTCTCTGAAAGCGGAAACGACAAAAATCCAGCCGCCGTAAAAAAAGATGATTGAGCCCAAAACCGCCGGTATGTACTGCGAGCCCGGGAACGAAGGCATCTTAAATCCGAACAATTGGTCAAGAATTCCAGAATACAAAACCACCGGGATTGTTAGACCCAGGCTCACCCAAAACTTTCTCAGAAACATCTGCGCGCTATGTCCCCGATGTTTTTCAAATTCAATCGGTTTTTTTTACTCTTTGGACCGGCCTCAGGCGCGAGCTTCATCCCGCAAATAGGACAAATTCCGGGATCTTTCTGGCGAATTTCCGGATGCATCGGGCAGACATATAAAACACCTTGGCTCCGCTCTTCCGAGCCCGAGCGCTCCTGTTGGAGATTATGGTTCATTGTGCGGATTCAAATCTTTTTTGCGCTTCATCCCAATTAACAATGCTCCAAAAAACATCAACGAATTTCGCTCTATCGTTTTTATAATCCAAATAATAGGCATGCTCCCAGACATCAAGCGCCAAAATAATTTTAAGTCCGGGAAAAATGTTCGCGTTGTGTTTTTCGATTTGCATTATAATCGGCCTTTTTGTTTCTTGATCAAGAGCCAAGGCAGCCCATCCCGAACCTTCGGCCGAGACAGCTGCCTGGGAAAATTCTTTTTTAAATTGCTCAAAACTTCCGAATTCTTCTTCAATAACTTTTCCAACCGCGCCGCCGGGCTTATTATCTTTCTTTCCCGGACGCATATTTTCCCAAAACAGCGAATGAAGAATGTGCCCGCCGACGTTGAAAGAAAGCGACTTTAAGACAGATTTAATATCCAGCTCCGTTCCCTCCCTTCTCGCGTTTTCAATTTTTTCAAAAATATCATTGGCGTTTTTAACGTACGCCTGATGGTGTTTTTGATGGTGAATTTTCAACTGCTCTTCGGATATATAAGGTTCCAAATCTTTATAACCGAAGGCTAATTTTGGCAGAATATATAATTTTTTTTCCATAGTTATTTTTTCTCAAATACTTTGTGCACCCACCAAAATATAACCGAAAAAATAAAGGAGCCCACGATAAGTGAAATTAAACCAAGCAGACACATTAACAGCGCGCCCCAGCCGCCGATTCCATAACCATAGCCGCTGTATGTCATAAAAGCCGATGAGGCAAACGGAAAGGCCAGCAGAAAAATAATAGGAAAGAAAATTTTTTTCATTATTATTTTTTAAATGTGCTTTTTATTCGACCTTTATTTTAAAACTATTCTCTTGCCTTTTTAAAAGCGTTCGCGCACCAAACCAATTCATCCAAAAATTTTTTAACTCTGTCGGGAAAAGTTTTATCTTTTATGGATCCATCTTCGTTAAAACATTCCTGGATTGCTGAAAAATAAATTGCCTCTCTTATCGGCGACATATGAAATTCAACACAAACCTGGCGTAGTTGCTCCACCATTCTCGCGCCGCCCAAACCTCCGGATGAAACTCCGCAAATCCCGACCGGCTTGTAAAAATACTGCTGATAAAGCAGATCGAGCATCATCTTCAACTCTCCCGGATACCCATGGTTGTATTCCGGCGAAACTATAATAAGCCCGTCTGCTTTTTCAATTTTTGGGGCCAATTTCTTTGCCTGCGGCGATTGCTGGCTATTATCGGTTGCATGCGTTCTATAATCCCGCACGTCAAGAATTTCGCTTTCAATGCCGGCTTTCCTCGTTTCTTCAAGCATAAACTTTGCCGCTTTCTCCGATTGCCGACCCTCTCTGGCTGTTCCTAAAATAACAGGTATATACATAAAATGAATTATAAAACTTTAAATATAAGCCAAAATTCCCAAAAGCCCGTGGATTACAGCCAAAGCAAAGGCAATTGCCACAACCCGGTGGTGCCATTTTAACGGGACTTTTCCTTTCATCGCCAAAAACCCAAAAAGAGCGGCTAAACCAAAGATAAACAGAGTTGAAACGCCCAGATATAATATCAACGGCAAACCGAATATAGAATAATACGTTAGATTCGCCAACATTTAATTTGAAGAGTAATCGTGCTGCCAATCTGTTTTGTTAATTTTTCTTTGCAGTTTGGCAAGCGTCAGAGCGTTTCTCGCCACCATTCTCGCTTCTTCCTCATAAATCGGGCTATTTACTATTTCCTTATCTTTATAAGTGGGATTGGCAACAGAGGACATCGCATACATATTATTCCAGGGAGGAAACGCCATTCCGAAATGGCTCAAAGTCATAAAAAGCGATGAAATCGCCAGCGAAGCGCCCTCTTCGTGGCCGGTTACAATAATGCCGCCGGCTTTTCCCATAAAACGCCGCAAAAATCCGCTGCCGGGAATTTTCTGGTCGGCCATCATTTCAACAAATTTAGTGTGCTTGATGTTTAATTCTTTGTTCTTGGTGGCGCTCGGATCGGCCGGAGCCAAACTTCCGTCCAAACTGATGCATCGGTCTAAAAATAAAGCCGTCATTGAAGAAATTTTGAAGTTGTTAACCGGAGTGGCAAAAATGATAATATCCGCTCCCAAAATTTTATCGTACAAAGTGTTGCTCATATCATCGCCACCCGGCGTCCCTTTTGGGTAGCATGAACAGTAAAAATGACATTGGGTGTTTGTTGTTGAATAGCACGCCTTGCAGGGCTTTATATTGAAATTGCGCAGAGCCAGAAATTCCGTTTTGACTCCGCTTTTCTCCAATTCATCCAAAGCAACTTTAAGAAGAAATTCCGAATTGCTGGCTTCTGCCGCAGTGTCAAGCTTATCCCTTGCCGAGCCGGAAACGCCTATCGCGTTGATTGCGCCGTTTTTGTTATTTAACTTTTTCGCCTCTTCAATAGTTTGCCTGCGGATTTCCTTGAACCGGTTCAGAGTTTTTTCGTCAACCTCCAAAAATTTTTTTAAAAATTCATCCGTTTTTTGAGGCGCGGAAAGAGCCGCGCCGCAACCCGGGCAATTTTTAAAATCAGAATGATAAACCAACTTGCATTTTTCGCAAACCTTCATAAAAATTTTAATTACATCATCGTATTCTGGGAATCCGCCTGATCGGCCGCGCCGTTCACGCAATAGTAATTAGACCGCAAATTATTTTCTTGATACACCGGACAACCAAGGCAATGACAGCCGTTCATCGGAAAAGGACACTCGCTTTTGCCCGCTGAAACGGCGCAAAAAATAAGCTCTCCCTTGCTTTTGGCGCATTCGTTATAACTTGGACAAGTCGGACAAAAGCATTTTTTGACGTTATCGGGAGTTTTTTCTACTTTAGCCATAAAATTATTGTTCCACTATAATTTCACCCTTCATATAAGGATGAATACTACAATGGTAAGTAAAATTGCCGACCTTTTGAAACTTAAAAAAATACTTTTCTCCATTTGCAAACACCGCGCTCTCAAATTCCTCTCCGTCAGGATCGCTCACTATGCTGTGAGGAGCGTTATCTTCATTCTTCCATGTGACAATTGTGCCCGCCTTAATCGTGACTGGCGAAGGAACAAAAGAAAAATTCTGAATTAATATGGTTTGCTCGGCGCTTTCGGTTGAAACCGGCGGAGGCGGCGTTGCTCCTGATTGCGAGGCGGGTTCGGAAGTTGTTCTGCCAAATAAAAAATAAAACACCAACCCCGCGGCAGCAAGGATTAGCAAAACAATGAGGACTTTTTTCATATATATATTTTCTAATAATAAAATGTTTTGGTCAAATGGTAGGGAGTTAACATTCTCTGCTCTTGGCTTTTATTCCACAAAATCCAGTCAATCTGAAGGGAAAATAATCGCTTGCCCAGTTTGCCAAGCTCTTCTTTAAGATATTCAACTGCCCAAATGGTTGAACTGCGTATTTCAACTTCTTCTTTGGACCCTTTCGCGATAATAACTTTATTCTTTATTTTCTTTAGCAGCTTTGGCGAATATTCCAGAATTCCCCAGAGTTGAAGTATCTGCGGCAATTTGTAATCAGCAAAAGCGGTTAAATAATCCAAATCTTCAAAATAACCGATTCCTTTTCCGTCAAAAGCTCCCCAGATGTCGGCTGGCAAAATTTGAGCTCGCTTTAGAATATAAACCTTTTTTCCGTTGTAATCCGCAATATCGTTAAAAGAAAAAATCTCTCTGGATATTTTTGGCACTAGCTCAGAAAGTTTATGGTTCGCTGACAACACAAATTTTTCCGAATCGCCGTATTTTTTAATTATTTTTTTGCTGACCTGCCTGGCTATCTGCCATCTTTTTCTTAAAAACTGCAGATTTTCTCCACCGTCTAAAATTTTCAAAAAATCGTCAAAAGAAATATTCGCAAAATAGTTTAAACTCCCCTTTTCTGGATTTTCCTCAAAAAACTTTTTGAGAGCCAACGATAATCCAAAATAGCCATAATATTTTTTTCCGTTATAATTAAAAATCCATATTTTATCTTTATTCCAAAAACAGAAATTAAGAGCGTCCAAAATTATCAAATAATCCAGCATTGCTTGCTGGCTTTTTGCTTGAAGATGAAATTCCTTCGGCCAAGCCGGAACAACCATTTTTTCTTTCATCCATTGCCGGGCCAATTCTTTTATTTTCTCTCGGTTAATCTTCACATTTTTCGCTTTCTCAACTACTTTTAAAGTTGTTAATCGAACCAAGTTATCCATAACTATAGCTTATTCTGTTTAATTTTTTCTCTGATTTTTTCTACGAAACTATTAAAAAAATAGAGATTATGAAAAGTGAGAAGCTTTAAAGCTGTTGTTTCCCCTGCTTTAATTAAATGAGAAATATAATTTCTTTTATAGTTTTGGCAGACGAAACAGTCGCATTTTAAATCCAGTGGCTTTTTGTCTTTTAAAAATTTTGACTGCCTTAAGTTTATTGTTCCGGAGCTGATAAAAGCGATGCCCCTTCTGGCATAATGAGTGGGAACTGTGCAGTCAAACAAATCAATCCCTGATTTAATTATATTCTCCATATCTTCAAGATAACCAATGCCCAACAAATGGCGGGGCTTTGATTCATCTAAAAAGGGAATTGTCCAGCCCAGAATCTTTTTCATTGTTTCCTTGCTTTGTCCCAAGTCCCCGCCGATTCCGAAACCATCAAACCCCAAAGAGTTTATAAATTTCGCGCTTTCCTGGCGAAGTTTTAGGAAACGAGAGCCCTGAACTATTCCGAAAAGAGCTTGTTTGCTCTTTTTTTCCTTCAAACAAATTTCTGCCCACTGATGGGTTCTTCGCAAAGAATGCTTCACGTATTCTAAACTTGACAACGGGGCGGTGCATTCATCAAAAGTGAAAATAATATCAGCTCCAAGTTTCTCTTGAATTTTAATTGATTCCTTGGGGCCGACGAACAACTGCCTGCCGTCAAGCGGAGATCTAAAATAAACTCCCTCATCTGTAATTCTTATTGATTTTGGCTGCTTGCCCGCCAAAATTTTTGTTTCCAAAATTTTGGCGGGTGAAGGAAAATATTTCAAAATTTTCCCCACTTGCAAATCGTGGCCAAAACCCAAGCTAAAAACTTGAAAGCCGCCGGAATCAGTCATCAAAGGCCTTTTCCAATTCATAAACTTGTGCAAACCTCCGGCCGATTTTACGATTTCCTCTCCCGGCCTCAAATGCAAATGAAACGTATTGGCAATCAAAATCTGGGATTTTGCCGCTTCTGCTTCCTCCGAAGTTAAGGTTTTAACAACCGCTTGGGTTGCAACCGGAACCAAAGACGGGGTTTCAATCTCTCCATGCGAAGTTTTCAGCAAGCCCAATCTTGCCCTGCTTTTTTTTGACTTTTTTGTTATTTTGAATTCAAACATCGATTTTTAAACCGTCGTAGGCTGAAAAAGATTTTCCGCATTTTCTGGCCAGCCACTTTTTTAAAATTTCATATTTGGGCACCCCATTGCCGATTTGAGTAAAATATATTTTTCCGACTTTCCAATGGCAAACCCTGCCAATAACTTTCTTGATGTCTAAGTGCGCGGGAAGCGACTGGCTCCAAAGGGCTCCATCTAAAATCAAAATTTCCGAACCTTCAATATTCTTCTCCAGCCGGCTGCCGCTTTCTTTTGTGTCTGAAACATAAGAAATAAATTTTTCTTTGCCAAAAAATACTTTAAATCCGAAAGTGGGAAAACCTTTTTGAATAGAATGAAAAACCGGAAAAGGTAAAACCTCCACTTTTTTTGACAACCTCAAGCGCTGCCCCGCCTTTATTGGCTGAAAATCAATATTAGCAATTTTAGAAAACTTCCCCCGAATAATTTTTATTGTTCTCTGATTGGCGTAGCAGATAACTCTTTTTTTTCTTCGGCCGAGCCAAGCGTCCAATTTAGCCATCCCGCCAATTGCATCCCGATGGCCATGGGTAATTAAAATTGCGTCAAGGGAATGGATAAACTTGCTTTGGCTTTCAAAATCGTTTGTAGCGTCAATCAAAATATTAACGTCAGATTGAATTAAGGCGCTTGACTCTTTTCTCCTGGATTTTCCTTTCCCGGAAATTCCGTCCACGGGTCCAGTTCCAAGAAAAATAATTTTTTCCATTATTGGTTACGGCTGCAAAATGTCTTCGGTGCGGCCGTTAATAGAAATAATAACATTTTGAACAGTGGAAAATTGTTTGAGCGTCTGCGTTATCTGGGCCCTTATTGCCGAGACTCGACAGGAGCCGCCGACTTGATATTCCAGTCGTTCGTCAAAATCAATTTTTGCCGTGCTATTCTCAATGGTTAAACTTTGAATTTTTACTCCGGAATTTATGCTCGTTAAAAAACCTTGCGTCTTCTCTTCATCAGTCGGGCCTTTCAAAAGTTCCTCTAAAGCCGCTCTGGCAACTGCCGGCGTTTTGGGAATCGTCCTTGTCACCGCAAAAACTTTATTGCAGGAATATGCCGGGTCCATTTTGTCGTTGTTAAAATAGACCTTGACCTCTATGGCTTCGCTTTGCTGAAATTTCAAAGGCACCGCAACCTTGTTAATTTCGCTTCCGTCTTTGGCTGAATAATCAAAAACTTCCAGCGTAATCGTTGAACCGTTTTTTATTCCGAAAGACGAAATGTCAATTTCCTTTTCAAAATTGCCGAATATTCCCGCGTCCGGCGCGTCTGTCATTGCGCCGGTTTCGTAAATATTTTTTCCGCCAGAAACAATCCTGATATTAAACTGATTCTCAAAAACCCGCGCCCTTCCTATTACTTTTATTTTCTCGCCCACAACATCATCGGGTTTTGGCGAGAACACAACAATATTGGACTCCGAATTTCCGGAATTGTTGGATGCCCCTTCGTCCGGCGCAATCCCTTTTTTGGGTAGCAAAAACAAACCTGCGACTATAATTGTCGCCAGGATGCTAACCGCAAAAATTATTTTTTTATTCATGTGTTTTGCAGTTTTGTCTGCCAGCCAGCTGTCCGCAGGCCGCGCTTATCTCTTGGCCAAATTTATATCTTTGAGTTACCGAAACCCCTTTTTTCTCCAAAATATTCTTGAAATCTCCTATTCTTTTCGGCGAAGATGGCTCAAAAATGCCAGTGGCATTATAACTAATCAAGTTCAAAAAACAAAGAGGCCTCTTGGCCAGTTTCGCCAATTCCAAGGCCTGCTTATCGGAGTCGTTAAGATTTTTTATCATTATATATTCAAACATTACCCTCCGTCCAGTCCTTTTAATGTATTCATCAACCGCCAAAATAATCTTTGTTATCGGATATTTTTTGTTAACCGGAATAATCTTTGACCGCAATTCATCGTTCGGGGCGTGAAGCGAAATCGCCAGATTGATTTCCATTTTCTCTTCAGCAAGCTTTTCTATTCCCTCCACAATCCCAACCGTTGAAATGGAAAAATGCCTTGCGCCCAGATTAAATCCTTCTCTATTGTTCAAGGTTTTTATAGCCGAAATTACACTGTTGTAGTTCAAAAACGGCTCGCCCATCCCCAAAAAAACGATGTTAGTGATTTTTTCGTTTTGTTTTTTTAGATAACGGGCGAAAAATAAAACCTGCTCTGCGATTTCAGAAGAGTTGAGATTCCTCTTGAATCCCGATTTGCCCGTAGCGCAAAATAAACATCCCAAAGGACAACCCGCCTGCGAGGAAACGCAGGCAGTATTTCTCCCGTCTTTGTGCCTCATTAAAACCGACTCGATTTTAAGACCGTCGCTTAAGGCGATGAGAGCTTTGGCTGTTTTTTCGTCTTTTGAATAAAAAATTTCAGCGCTAATGTAAAGCGGACATTCTTTTTTCAGTTTTTCTCTTAACGCCAAGGGCAAAACAGTGGCTTGCGACCAGCTGTCAATCAGGTTAACAAAAATTGCTTTTTTTATCTGCCGCGCGCGATAATCGGGCTCGTTTTTTAATACCTTGCTTAGATTATCCAAATTCATAGCTTTAATAAAAAAAACGCCATTAAGGGCGATTAACCTTTAGTGTTATTGCGCATCAACTCTATCCGATTATTTTTTTAATATCGTTGACGTAGTAAAAAGCCGAGACCAAGCCCGCAGCGCCGGTGATAACAGCCAGATAAATAGAAAAGCTGAAAAAGTCAAAAAATATGCCCAGCAATATCGCGGGAAAAGCGATTGCCTGCAAAACAGTCGTGAGTTTTCCTATAAAACGCACTTGGGGAATAGGCACGCCTTTGCCGGAAATTAACGCTACCAAAACAATGGGAGAGAGAACTATTTCGCGGGACAAAATAAAAAATATCTGAAAAAGCTGATTGACGGTCAATATCTCGGAAATACCCAGTTTTATTATCGCCGCCAGAGCCACTCCAATCATCAAAAATCTGTCGGCTATCATGTCAAACTGCCTTCCAAATTCTGTTTTCAAATTAAATCTTCTCGCTATCTGTCCGTCCAGGGTGTCGGTCAACATGCCGAGAAGAAAAGCCAAAACCACATATAGAATGTTTACATCAGCGAAAATCAAAAAAATTGTTAAAAACGCGATAATTATCCTGCTGAAGGTCAAAATATTTGGAAGATTCCAGATATTTTCTTTCTTATTTTCTCCGGCCATAAAAATAATTTAAAACCTGAAAACAATATCCATGATGCTTAGCAAAAAAATTCCTAAAAGCATTATGGCGGAATCAATTTCTTCTACAGATAAATTTTTAATTCTCATATCCTTAAAATATTTTTTTTATTATATTGTAACCTTTAGGCCGGATAAAAACAAATTTCAAAATTCTACCTTCCAGTTTTTCCGCGCCGCAAATTTTTTCCCCGTTGGTTTAGCCATTTTTATTATCCCCACGATGAACGAATCGCAATGGTCGTCGCCGCTTTTTACAGTATAACCGTTAAAAATATGTCCCGGACTCAAGCGGTCTTGGCCATAAATCAAATGCTCGCCCCCCGGCCCGATATCGGTTGTCAAACTATAAGGTTCAACCTCCCTCCAGCCGGCCGGAGCGTTTTCTGTTTTAGGATAATATATTTTTACTGTTTCTCGCTTTGACCCGGCTTCGGAAATAACTTCCAAAATTTTTCCAAAATAAACATATTTCATAACGCGAATTATCTTTATTCAAGCTCAAGCTCGTTGGCGTTTTCCCAGTTCAGCTCGTTCACAACAACAATTTTATTATCTCCTATTATGTACAAATAATCATCCAGATATATCGCCCTTCTCGCGGTTAATCCCGATACAACTCTTTCCAGCTTCAGCTGATCGTTCTTATAAGAAAAAATATACCCCCCTTTGCTTCCCGGAAAAAAGAATATCTCATGTTTTGAATCCAGCAAAAAAGCGTGGTGGGTCTGTGAAACTTCCGACCAATAATCGTCTAAATTGTATTTTGAGATTTCAACCGGATTTTCCGCGGAAGCCGCATTGAACAGAGAAAGCTTGAGCTTAAAATCTTCCATCCCTATCCCCAAAATTCTGGTTTCGGAAATCGGATGCAAATATGAAGAATAACCAGGTATTTTTAATTCTCCTTTTTGCGCCGGATTTTGAGGATCCGCCAAATCAAGCACAAAGAAAGGGTCGATTTGTTTAAAAGTCACAACATAGCCCTTGTCTCCCAAAAATCTTACAGAGTAAATTCTCTCTCCGGCGCCAAGATCCTTGACCGCTCCAGTCATGTTCATCTTTTTGTCCAAAATATAAACATCATTGCCTGTTTCTCCGGTGTCAATAAATCCGAATCCCCAAAATCCGCCGCCGACCGTAGTAGCTATCCTGAGATAATCTTTGTATTCATCTAAGGAAAATTCATTAAGAGGCCTTCCGGGCACTTCGCCGGCGGCGGCTAAATCAAGATTTTCCAATGTTATCTTTGCTATTCCTGTTTTTTCCAAATTTCTTTTCTTATCTTTATAATAATCAGCCATACGGTTCGTAATTTCGTTTTCCGCTTTTATCCTTTCATCTTCTTTCAGAGAACCGAAATACCTCTGTATAATGATGCCAAATTCCGTCATTTTGGCCGCATCGCTGATATCGTAGCCTTCCAAATTATTCAATCTAGTTATAACCCAATCTGGAATTATGTCCTTGCACCTTCCAGCAAAAAAATCGGCGAAAAATTTCACGTAATTTCCGCCGTAAGAATAAGTTATAAAAAGCGACTGCTCCGACATATATACCACAGAAGAGCTTGAAGAGCCGACAAACGACGTGCTTTTCTCTATCTTGCCCGAACCCGGGTCCAAAACTGCCGCTGTGTACGTCACATCAACCGGAACATTAACAACAGGATGATAAATATCTATGCATCTCACGTTTAAAGGGCTTCCCCCTTCAACTGACAATGGCTTAATCGGGCAGGGATTTCCGGCATTGATTCCGCCTGCCACCACCAGATAAATTTTTTCTTTATAAAGCCGCGCTCCGGCTATATAATTATTGTTTTCTAAATCCATTTTCCATTTTTTTGCCGGAGCTTTGGGGTCAGAAACATCATAACCATAAATGCTTTGACCGGAAAAAATCACCAGAATATTTTTGCTCAAAAGAAGATTGCCGCTCTTCTCTATTTTGCCGTCCAGGGCCATGGTGTCTGGAGGAAAGGCCCTCACTGAAAAAGTTTTTCCTTCGGGCATTCTTTCTGGAATTGAGGCGCCGGAATATCGCCAGGCAAATTCGTAGCCGGGAGAAAAATATATTTCCTTGCCGTCGGTTTTAACCACGTCCGGTTCATCTATCCCAAAAACCTGAACATTGGTTGTGGAGACCCTCTCCGCTTCAGCCGCGCCTCCGCCGATACCCATGCCCTTTCCAGCCGGAGCAGCCAAGTTTTCCGTAGTAGTTATTAAACCTCCCCCATAAGATTCTAGTCCTTGGCTTTTTTGGAGATAAGTTTTAAAATCTTCTTCCGAAGAAAATTTCTCAATCCTCTCGGCTTCCGAAGGAAACGGAGAGTACGGAGAAAGCGAATTGATAAAATTTCTGAAAGAGGAGGAAATCGAACTTAAGTTATAGACAAATAAAACAAGAACAATTATAAATAAAATCGCTAATACGATGATACTAGTTCTTTTGTTTATTATTTTCATAACTATATTAAATTACGGCTTATCCTTCGTTCATTATACACCAAATTCCGGATTGACGCTCCTCTATGCGGGAGTTACAGAAAATAGTTTCCTGAAAACCAC
>Ga0172363_10002828_pt1 | contig 14029 bp, 13 predicted proteins | sample LakKivs2_kivu2a2_FD_114541 | JGI IMG/M metagenome (GOLD analysis project Ga0172363, IMG submission 114541) | Sediment microbial communities from Lake Kivu, Rwanda - Sediment s2_kivu2a2 | ecosystem: Environmental > Aquatic > Freshwater > Lake > Sediment | place: Rwanda: Western Province, Lake... | reverse complement strand
TCGGCGAAGGAACGGCGCGGCCACGGCGGGGTCAGGTCCACCGGCCTGCCCTGATACGTGAAGTCCAGGCGGCCGAAGACCTCCCGGGCCACGTGGACGAAGATCTCCTCGGTCAAGCGCATCATGTCCGTGACGTCGCCGTACGCCTGGTAGAGCTCGAGCATCGTGAACTCGGGGTTGTGGCGCGTGGAGACGCCCTCGTTGCGAAAGCTGCGGTTGATCTCGAAGATCTTCTCGAAACCGCCGACGATCAGGCGCTTGAGATAGAGCTCGGGCGCTATCCGCAGGTAGAGGTCCGTGTCGTACTCATTGTGGTGGGTCGTGAAGGGCCGGCCCGCGGCGCCGCCCGCGATGGGATGCATCATGGGCGTCTCCACCTCGAGGAAACCCCGGGCCGTCAGGAAGGAACGGATGCAGACCACGAGGCGCGAACGCTGCAGGAAGACCTCGCGGACTTGGGGGTTGGCGATGAGGTCGATGTAGCGGCGCCGGTATCGGGTCTCGACGTCCTTCAAGCCGTGCCACTTCTCGGGCAGGGGCCTCAAGGACTTGGCCAAGAGGACGAAGCGCTCGACCTTCACGGTCGGCTCGCCGGTGTTGGTCTTGAAGGTCTCGCCCTCCACCCCGATGATGTCGCCGATGTCGAGCTTGTTGAAGAGCTCGTAGGCGGCCTCATCAAGGGGGTCGGCCTGGCGGCTGCACAGCTGGATGCGGCCCTGCTCGTCGCGCAGGTCCGCGAAACAGACCTTGCCGTGCTTGCGCCGGGCAAAAAGCCGGCCGGCCAGCTTCACCTTGAGGCCTTCCTTGAAGTCGGCCGTCACCGAGGCAATCGGGCCGGTGCGCTCAAAACGAAAGCCGAACGGCTCCATTCCCGCCCGGCGAAACGCGTCTAGCTTATCCAACCTCTGTTGGATGATCTCGTTGAGTTCCATCTTGCCTAAATGAGGATACGTATTAACTTATGAAACGCCAAATAGTTGGCAGTCAAATACAACCGCCAAGCGGCCCTTTTAAGATACTTAATTATACTTGAGGCGGGGGTGCCTGTCAACGGAAAGTGAACCGGCGGATCCTTGAAAAAAGAGCCTTGCGGCAAAATGAGCGCCGCAAGGCTCTCGAAAACGAAACTTCCTATTTATGAACTAGTTACGAACAAGTACCCGGTTCTTGAACTGTTTGGCCTGAAAAAATTTGACCGTGAAAGCGACGGCCCTGCGGGCCTCAAAGGCACGGCAGGAGAAAATGTTGATATACGCGGAGTTCCACAGCTCCGAAAAGTGTCCCGTGATGGAGCTCGTCTCGATGAACTGCAGCATCGAATAACCGGCGGTATGCGCCTCCTTGTATCCGAAGTGCGGCAGGAGTGTCCTGCCGTACTTTTCCATCCGCAGGATCTTGCATAGCCGGGTGACGTACTGGGCCAGCCGCTTCTTCGAACGGATCGTCTTTGGGTCGCACTCGTACAGGTCCAAGATGACTTCCATGCCGTAGCCCACCTGCTGGGACCGGGGACCCTTTGACATCCTCTTGTTATCCTCCTCCTTACAGCGCCGCTGCCGGGTGAAGCGACAGCACCCGCGCAGCCACGTTTTTTTGCTTTTCTCGTCGGTGTTTTAAGAGACGGCCGCTCTGCCGCGTGCGCCGTCTTCTCTTTTCGTGCAAATTATACCCCCTGCGCCCTTTCAACGCAAGTCCTCTTTAAAAAAATTCTTCTATTTTTTCACCCGGACGGACTCCGGCAGCGGCGGCGGGTTTTCCAAGACCACCGTCGGCAGCCCCATCCCATCGAGCCTCTCGAGGAAAGGGTCCGGATCGAGCTCCTCAACGTTGACCATCGTCCTGACGTCCCAGGGCCCCTGGGCGATCAGGAGGGCGGCGGCGGCGGGCGGCACGCCGGCGGTATAGCTGATGGCCTGCGACCGCACTTCCCGGTAGCAGGCGGCGTGGTCGCACGTGTTGTAGATGAAGATCTCCTTCTTTTCGCCGTCTTTCGTGCCCCGGACGAAATCGCCGATGCAGGTCTTGCCGGTGTAGGTGGCCGCCAAGGACAACGGCTCCGGCAGGACGGCCTTCAGAACCTTCAAGGGGACGACCTCGACGCCCTCGGCCGTCCTTATGGGCTTCTCCGACGTCAGACCCAGATTCGTCAGGACCGAAAAGACATTGATATAATGATCGCTGAAGCCCATCCAGAAGCGGATGCTGTTGGCGTCGATGTTTTTCGAAAGCGAGTGCAGCTCGTCGTGGCCGTTCAGGTAGACCGGCTGGCGACCGACGACCGGGAAGTCATACTCCATCTTGACGGCGTGGACCTTCTCCAGGACCCACTTGCGGTCGATCCAGGTCCAAACTTTCTGGAACTCCCGGAAGTTGATCTCAGGGTCGAAGTTGGTGGCGAAGTACCTGCCGTGGTTGCCGGCGTTGACATCCAGGATGTCGATCGTATCGATCGTGTCGAAGTGATGCTTGACCGCCAGGGCCGCATAGGCATTGACTACGCCCGGGTCGAATCCGGCGCCGAGGACCGCCGTGACCCCCTCTTTTTTGCATCGGTCCCTGCGCTTCCATTCATAGTTGGCATACCACGGCGGGTCTTCGCAGATCTTGGCCGGGTCTTCGTGGATCGCGGTATCGATATACGCCGCCCCTGTCTGGAGGCAGGCCTCCAAAAGCGACATATTGACGTACGCCTGGGCCAGGTTGAGGACGATCTGCGACTTCGTCTCCCGAATCAACTTGACCGTGGCCGGGACATCCAGGGCATTGAGCGGACGGCTGTAGAGTCTGTTCGTCGGGGATTTCATGTGCTTCTTGTCCTGGACGCTCGCGATGATGGCGTCGCACTTCTTCTGCGTGCGCGAGGCGATGCAGATATCGCCCAGGACGTCGTTGTTCTGGGCGCACTTGTGCGCCCCCACGTGCGCCACGCCCCCGGCCCCGACGATCAGAACGTTCTTTTTCATAAGCAACCCCTCCGCGGACGGTCGGTTCTGTGCGTTAAGACAGACTCGCGGTAAAGTCCTTATAGGTAAACCGGCGCACGGTCTGGGTCCTGCCCCCGCGCCTCTTGACGACGATGGCGGGCATCTTGAGCCCGTTGAACCAGTTCTTCTTGACCATGGTGTAGCCGGCCGCGTCGCGGAAGCGCAGGACGCTGCCGACCTTAAGCCGCCTCGGGAACCTGTACGTGCCGAAGACGTCGCCGGCCAGGCACGAGCGGCCGGCGACCATGTAGCGGTACCGGCCGCGGCCAGCGCCCTTGAGCTTGGCGGGCTGGCGGTAGACCAAAAGGTCCAGCATGTGCGCCTCCGCCGAGGCGTCGACAATGGCGATGTCGATCCTGTTGCGCACGATATCGAGGACCGTGGTCACGAGCTCGGCGGACTCGGTGACGACGCTCTCCCCCGGCTCGCAGTAGACCTGGACGCGGAAGCGCTCGCCGAACTCTTTTATCTTCTTCGTGAACTTGCCGACGGGGTAGCCCTCTTTCGTGAAATACAACCCGCCGCCCAGACTCACCCACTGAAGCCGGCCCAGGACATCGCCGTACGTCGCGGCGATGAGGTCCATGTGCCTTGAAAACGCCGCGAAGTCGTCGTTTTCGCAGTTGAAATGGAACATGACGCCCTTGATGAGCGCCAGCGCCTCCCAGAGCTGCCCCTTGTCCGTCACGCCCAGCCGCGAGTAACGGCGGGCCGGGTCGGCGAGGTCGAAAGGAGAATAGCTGACGCCCGGGTTCACCCGCAGGCCGAGGTCGCAGCCGCGCAGAAGCCAAGCATACCTCTTTAATTGTGAAAGGGAATTGAAGATGATCTTGTCGGCGATGGGACGGACGGCGGCGATGTCCTGGCGGGAGTAGGCGACCGAATAGGCGTGGACTTCCTTGCCGAACTTCTCGCGGCCCAGCCGCGCCTCGTAGGGGGAGCTCGAGGTCGTGCCGTCCAGGTACCCTCTCAAGAGGCCGAAGACGCTCCACGTCGAGAAACACTTGAGCGCCAGGACGAACTTTGCCCCCGAGCCGCTTCTGATGCGCTGGATGATCCTGAGGTTCCTGAGTAACCTCTGCTCGTCGATCAAATAGTACGGCGTCTCACAAACCATCGGCATCCGCTATTCAACCACAACGAAGAGAGTTCATTCCCTTATCATCATAAGGAGTATCGGCCCCCAACGCAAGGAAAATTACCCGAGCATGGCCTTGAGGTCTTCCTCGGCCGTGCCGACCAGCTTCAGGTCAAACTCTTTCCGCAGGATGGCGAAGACGCCGGGCGTGAGGAAGGCCGGCGGGGTGGGCCCGACGCGCATGCCTTTGATGCCCAGGGACAAGAGCGTCAGCAGTATGGCCACGGCCTTCTGCTCGAACCACGACAGGACGATCGAGAGCGGCAGGTCGTTGACCCCGACATGGAAGGCCTTGGCCAACGCGAGGGCGATCTGGACCGCCGAGTAGGCGTCGTTGCACTGGCCGACGTCGATAAGACGCGGGATGCCGTCGATCGCGCCGAAGTCCTTCTTGTTGAAGCGGTACTTGCCGCAGGCGACCGTGATGATGACGCAGTCCTTGGGCACGCGCTCGGCCAATTCCGTATAGTAATTGCGTCCCGGCTTGGCGCCGTCGCAGCCGCCGATGAGGAAGAACCGCTTGATCTTTCCCGCCTTGACCGCCGCGACGATCTTGTCGGTCCGCCCGAGGACGGCCTCGTAATGGAAGCCTGCCGTGATCTGCGGACCGGCCGTCTCCTTGAGCGGCTCCGAGGCCAGCGCCTTTTCGATGAGCGGGGTGAAGTCGCGGCCCTTGAGGTGCGTGACCCCCTCGACGCCCGTGATGCCGACGGTGAAGAGCCGGTCGCGGTAGGAGTCTTTCGGGATCAGGACGCAGTTGGTGGTCGCGAGGATCGCGCCGGGAAAGGCGTCAAACTCCTTCTTTTGTTCCTGCCAGGCGCCGCCGTAGTTGCCGGCGAGGTGCCTGAACTTCTTGAGCTCCGGGTAGCCGTGGGCCGGCAGCATCTCGCCGTGCGTGTAGACGTTGATCCCCCTGCCCTCGGTCTGGCGCAGGAGCTCGTAGAGGTCCAACAGGTCGTGCCCCGTCACGAGGATGCCGGGGCCGGCCTTCGTGCCGGTGGCGACCTTGGTGGGCTGGGGCCTGCCGAAGCGCTTCACATGGGCGTTGTTCAAAAGCTCCATGACGCGCAGGTTCATTTGGCCGCACTTCATCAGGAGCCCAAGGAAACGATGGGGGTCGAAGTCGACGTTGGTGACCGTGGCGAAAAGCCCCTCGTGCATGAAGGCGTCGACCTCTTCGTCGCGGCTGCCCAGCTCGCGGGCGTGGAACGCGTAGGCCGCGATCCCCTTCAGGCCAAACAACAAGGTGTCCTGGAGGCTGGCCACGTCCTCGTTCTTGCCGCACACGCCCTGGACCGTGCACCCGGTCCCCCTGGCCGTCTGCTCGCACTGATAACAAAACATGCTCATGTCGTCTCCTCCTCTTGCCTTGGTTGGCCGTACGGGGACCTTCTGCCGTCAGACGGAAGTTTTTCGCCGTCGGCTGCGGTTTGCCTTTTCGCCGTTACGCTCCATTACCCCGCGTCGCTACGGCAAAAAGGCAATCCCTTGCCGACGTTTGCCGAAAAACTTCTTTATTGTCTGCCGGCAGAAGGTCTCCCTCCGGCCGCAAACAATGAAAGCAGTCCTCGTTATTTGACGGCGCCTTCGATGGCAATGGTCACGTCCTCGAGCGGGATGTCCTTGCCCGACTTGGCGATCGCTTCCTCGACCAGCATCTTGAGGCCGAAACAGCAGGACACCTCCATGTGGGCAACCGTGACCGACGCGATGTCGTTGACCGTGAAGATCTGCTCGAGCTTCTGCGCGTATATCTCGGCGTCGTCCAGCTTCGGGCATGCGATGATGAGGACCTTGCCCTCCAGCAGACGGTGGAAGTCCGGCAGGGCGAAACCGACGCAGTCGGCCGCGATCAATAGGCGCGCGCCTTTCAGGTACGGGGCCGTCGCCGGGACGAGCGAGAGTTGGATCGGCCAATTCATCAGCTCGGAGGACTGCGCGCTGCGCAGGCCCTCGGCCTGGGGTGCGTTCAGCCTCTTCGTCAGGGACAAGGCCCTGGCCGATGGACAGCCGACGTGGCCGTGGTCGCGGCCATGCGCCGACGCCGTATCCTTCTTCAGGTGTTCCTCGGTCGCCGCGCCGTCAAAGGTCCCGGCCTCGCGCTCCACGATCCGGATGGCGTCCTGGGGGCAGCGGCCCAGGCAGGCGCCGAGCCCGTCGCAGTACACCTCGCTGACGAGCCTCGCCTTGCCGTCCACGATCTGAAGCGCCCCTTCGCGGCAATGAGGGATACACTGCCCGCAGCCGTTGCACCTTGCCTCATCGATCTCGACGATCTTTCTCTTGACCTTCACCATGGTCGCCTCCTTCTGTCGTCCAAAGAATAACGCAGCCGCAGAAGGAATGCCTTGACCTAAGTCAAGAAAACGGAAGATTTTTTAAAAGGGGGTTAGGGACGCTGCCGGCCGCTGGCGATGCGCGCCAGGACCTCCTTGTCGCGCAGGATGATGGTCGCGGCGTCCATCCGCAGGAGCCGCTTCCTTTTGAAGCGCCCGAAGACCCGCGAGAGGGTCTCAGGCGCGATGCCCAGGCGCCGCGCCAGCTCGACCTTGCGCACGGGCAGCACGAAAGAACAGCTGCGGGCCCTCGCCCCGGCGTCCAGGAGGTAGCGCGCCAGCCGCGCGTCCGCGTCTTTCAGGGACAACTCCTCGATCAGGACCGTGAAGGCGCGCAGACGCTCCGTAAGGGAAGTCAGGACGGAAAGGGTCATGGAAAAATCGGAGCGCAGCAGTTCCAGAAAAGGCTCCTTGGGAATAAAGACGCTATAAGTGGGGATGATCGCCTCGGCAAAGGCGGGGTAGCGCTGGGCAGGGCCGAAGGCCAACGCCTCGGCGAACGACCCGCCGGCCTCCACGATATGCAATGTGTTCTTCGCCGGCCGGCGAGAGCTTATAGACCTTCACGCGGCCGTCGGCCACGACGTAGAACCCGCGGGCGGCCCCTCCCTCCTCGACGATGACCTCGCCCTTCTCAAAACGACGCACCGTCGCGAGGGCCGCGCAGGCGGCCAGCGCCTGAGGAGTAAGGCGCGCAAAGAGCGCGCACCGTCGCAATATCGCCGCTTTATCCTTCATAAAAACTGACACTAAAAAGACCAGGTCTCTTAGCGTCAAAATGTGACACTGAAAAGACCTGGTCTTTTCAGCGTCATTTGGGGGGAGGGAAGGGGGGCGCGAGCCGCTTCTTGACGAGGGCGCTGACCGTGTTGCCGTCGGCGCGGCCCCCGGTGCGGGCCATGACCTCTTTCATGACGCGGCCCATGTCCTTCATCGAGGCGGCGCCGGTGGCGGCAACGGCCTCTTCCACGATGCGCGCCACCTCTTGCTCCGAGAGCGCGGCGGGCAGGTAGCCCTCCAGGAGCGCCAGCTCGGCCTTCTCCTTCGCGACCAGGTCCGGCCGGTTGCCCTTCTCAAACTGGGCGAGGCCTTCGTGCCGCTGCTTGACAAGCTTCTTGATGACGGCGATGACGTCCGCGTCATCCAGGTCTTTCCTCTTTTCGAACGCGGCGTACTGGAGCTGCGAACGCAGAAAAGACAGGGCCTGGGTGCGGCCCGCGTCGCGCGCCTTCAGGGAAGCCCTGAAGTCTGAGGCGATCTTCTCTTCGAGCGACATAAAATCTCCTAGAAATAGTAAGAGAGCCCGAGCGTGAAGACGTTCGCGTCGATGCCGCCGTTGGGCTCCTTGATGGAGAGGTTCGAGACGTGGCGCCGGCGATAGCCGGCATTGACCGCCCAATCCTCGCGGAGGAAATAGATGAGACCCGCTCCGCCCGCGCTCATGAAGTTGAACTGCGTGGATTGCTCGTAGGTGTGCAGGGTGTAGTAGTACGGCCCGGTGCCCACCTCGACGAAGGGATAGAGCTTCTGCGTCATCGGGAAGGCGTAGCGGAAAAACATCGTCAGGGCCAGCTCGACGTTGCTCTCGGGCTCGGTGATGGCGCCGATGGTGGGCTCGTAGATGATCTCCAGCATCCCAGGCGGCTCGAACCCGAACTTCTCGGTAAAGGGCTTGAGGTCAAAACCGAAACGCATCCCGACAGAGGCCACGTCAAAGTCCAAATCCCTCTTCAGGCTGCCGTCGGCATACCCGACCACGACACCGGCCTCCTGCAGCCACTGCCCCAGGCCTTCGGTGGGCCGCTCGGCCGACGCCGCGGGAAGACCCCATGAACATAGCAACAACACCGCAGCCGAAAACACCCAAGCCTTCTTCACGCGCCTCCCCCCGACTGCGCCGATGACAATGAGACAGACCCCTCCAGTTTATTGATGAGAAGATCGGCGACCTGGTCCACCAGCGACGGGGACAGCGACGCGACCTCGATGCGCGTCGTGTCCTGCGGCCCCGGCTCAAAAAAAACGCCGACCTGCGTCGTATCCACGTGGCCCGTAAAACCCATGGCCGCCAGATACGCCTTGTCGCGGTCCTTAAGATACACCTGTGCCCCGCTCTCCTTCAAGACCGCTTCGACGCGCTCAAACGCCGCGTCCCGGCCCAGCGCCACGTCGAGGGCCTTGCCGTCGGCCCGCGCCCTCTCCAGGTGCCCGATCGAAGACCCCCAGATGCGCCTGCCGGCCTCTTTCAGGTGGCCGCAGCCCGTCCCGGCCGTGCCCAGCGCCAGCACGAGAAGAAAAGCGCCGGCGCACCCCATCCTCCATCGTCTCCCCGACATGGTGCCCATTATATCATCACATCCTGAAAAAAATCCACTTGAAACGCGCGCGGCTGCCTTTCCGCAGGCCGTGGCGCTCGGCGAAGTCCGCCGGCACCTCCAGCACGAAGCGGGCCGGGACCGTGCCGCCGAAGCGCGGCGGATGCAGCTGGCCGACGGCCGGCTGGGCCTTGCGGATGACCTCGACGACCTCCATCTTTTCATTCAGCCAGAGGATATCGAGGGGGACATAGGTATCTTTCATCCAGAACGACCAGAACGCGGATTCGGGAAAAATAAAAAGCATCCCCCGGCCCTCGGGGAGCTGCGAACGGAACATCAGCCCCTGGCTACGCTCCTCCTCGGAGTCGGCGATCTCCACGGCGACGCAGACCTCATCGAAGCACACCTGCGGCCGCGCCGTCTTGACGAAAAAGAGCCCCGCCGCGCAACAGGCCGCGGCCACGCCGGCCACCGTCGCCCGCACCCACCGCCGGCCCTTCCCGAGCGTGAACCCGCGGCGCTCCCGCGCCATGATGCGCACGAGGGAATTCAGGAGGTTCTCGGCGTTGTAGAAGTTGACCGACTTGTCGAAGACGCCGTTGGCGCCGAGCTTGTAGGCCTCCACGCGCATGTTCTCGTGCGCGTAGGCCGAAAGCATCACGACGGGCAGCCTGGGAAAATCCTTGCGGATGCGCTGGAGCGTCTGGATGCCGTCGAGCCCCGGCATCATGTAATCGAGGAAGACGATGCTGGGCGGCGTCTCCTTGAGGATGTTCAGGGCCTGCTCACCCGAAGGCGCCGTCATGACCCGGTAACCCTGGGTCTTGAACCAGAAAGACATCGAGGCCAGAAAGTCTTTGTCGTCGTCGACGATCAACAGAAGGAAATCAGACTTGGGTCGCTGGCGCGCACTCATCGTTCTCTCTCCTCGTTCATGCCCCCGAGGGGCATTAAGGCTTCTCGTATCGGCGCGGGACCACGAACAGGAAGCGGCTTCCCTTGCCTTTCTCGCTCTCCACCCAGATCGCGCCGCCGTGCAGATTGATGATCTCCTTGGCGATGGGCAGCCCCAAACCTGTTCCGCCCATCCCCTGCGGCGAGACGAGACTGACCTGCTCGAATTTGTTGAAGATCCTCTTGAAGTCCTTGGGGTCGAGCCCGATGCCGGTGTCCGAGACGCAGACCTCCACGCACGGGTTGTCACAGACCCCTTCCTTCTTATCCAGGGGCAGGATCCGGATGCCGACCTCCCCCTTTGCCGGCGTGAACTTCAGGGCGTTACCGAAAAGGTTGACCATCACCTGCATCATGCGGTCCCTGTCCGCGGTGACGGACAGGGGCTCCTGCGGCAGGTCGGCCTTGAACGCGATCTCCTTGTCCTTGGCCCACGTCAACAGGGAAGCCTGGGCGTCGCGCACGAGCTGGCAGAAGTCGAACTCGCTGGGCCTCAGGTCGAACCGCCCCGCCTCCAGCCGCGACATGTCCAAGAGGTCGTTGATGAGCTTGTTGAGCCGCTCGATGTTGAACTTCGACATCGAAAGGAAACGCTGCTGGTCCTCGTTCAGGGCGCCCGTGACATTGCTCAGGAGCAGTTCTATCGACTTCTGCACCGCCACGACCGGCGTGCGCAATTCGTGGGTCACGAGGGAGACGAAGTGCGATTTTATATCCTCGAGTTCTTTCTGTCGCGTGATGTCGCTCAAGACCGCCACCATGCCGACAGGCTTGCCGTTTTCGTTCTCGACGATGGCGCTGCTCGCCTTGAGGACCCTCTTCGTCTCCTCATTCTTCGAATCCAAAAGGATCTCCTTGGTGATGTGTATCCCGTCGGCATCGGCGAGGTTTCCCTTGGCCATCGCCAACAGGTGTTGCTCCTTGATGCTCTGTGCGAGGGACTTGCCGATCGACGCCTGCATCTGCGTGTCCAGGAGCTTTTGCGCCGCAGGGTTCATCATGACGACATTACCGGCTCCGTCGACGACGATCAGGCCGTCCGCGAGATAGCGCATCACGCCCTCGCTGCGCTCCTTCTCGTCCGCCAGGCGCCTGTTGGCACGGACGAGCTCCTGAGTGGCCTCCTTGACGCGCTGGCCGACCTCCTCCTCGAAGCGTTCGGCCAACCGCGTGAGCTTCTCCAGTTTCTTTCTGGAGACCGTGACCTCCTCGTCCTTGGCCAGCTCCTGCTCCAGCTCCCTGACAAAGGTAACGGCGGCCTCCTGGGCGACCCCGCGCTTTTTCAGGCGCTCCTCGAACTTCGGCATGAGCCGCGCCTGGTCGTCTTCGTCGGCGAGGATCTTGACCGCCAGTTTCATCCCCTTCTTGGCCGACCGGCCGTAGGTATCGTACGCCTGCTCCAGCATGTCCACCATGATGTCGTCCGCGCACTGCGCGACGACCTCTTTGGCCGTCGGAAAATAGTCGAGCCCTTGTTCCTTCTTGAAGGAATCGAAGATCTTCTGGAGAAACCGGGCAGGATCGCGCTTGCGATCCATGATGATCGGCACGACGTACCGGGAGAGCCACGTGACGAACTTGGTGATGACCGTCTCAAAGTCCCCCGACTCCTTGGCGCTGGCGATGATGGCCTCCGCCACGCCCGAGACGCCGTGCTCCATCTCCCGAAAGACGTCCTCCGCTGTCGTCGCGATGTTCTCCCCGTGCCCCGAGAGGAACTTCCTGATGTCTTGCAGAACGGACGGGCGCCCCCCGCCGGGCCCGCCGCCCGGACCTGCGCCCGGACCGGCGCCAGGACCGGCGCCCGGGCCAGCTCCCGGGCCGGCCTCAACGCCCTCATCGACGACCTTTTGGCCTTCTTCGACGCGCTCGTAATGGACCTTCTTGACTTTGATGTGCGCGCTGCCCTCCCGGATGATCGGCGGGACCTCAACCGTTTTGCCGGCATCCTTGGCCGCAGCCTGGGCCAGGGCTTGGACAAATGCCGTCAGCTCCCCGGCCGTCAGGCCGGCGGTGAAGCTCACGCCGTCTATCTTCAGGAGCTTGAACTTTTCATAAAGTTCGCTGACGCCCAAAGCGCCGCTCTCAATGGTATGTTCGTTGACGAAGACCTCGTCCACGCCGGCACCGACGACGATCAGGATCTCCGCCTCCTCCTTCAACAGCTCGTCATACATCTTAAAGAGGCTTTTCAGGATGTCCTTAGACAACGGGTGTTCCACCGAGTAGAGGGAGAGCCTCTTGAAAGCCAGGAAGAACGACTTGATCACATCTCGGTAAAGCGTTTTTTCATCCATGGGGACCTCGTTTATGCCACAAGCGGCGTCGCGCCCTAATCTCTATGATGGTCCTCGCTGCTCAAAGGCTCCATGTGGACGACGACGTCGGTGACGCCAGGGAAGCGACGACGCAACCCCTCCTCGATCGTCATACTCATATCGTGGGCACGCAAGAGCGGCGTCTGGTCGCGCGCGATGACGTGCAGGTCAATGTGGATGTCGTCGGCCCGGCCGCGCGTGCGGATCCGGTGGCATTGCTTGACGCCCGGCACCCCCATCACGACCCGGCGGATATCCTCAATGTCCAGGACGGCCGTGTCGCAGAGGACGGCCGAGGTGCTGCGCAGGATGCGGATGGCGGAAAAACCGATGAAGAAGGCAATCACCAGCGCGACGCCGGCGTCCAGGAGCGGAAAACCCAGCCGGATGCCGACGAAGGCCGCCACGACCGACAGGGAGGTGAAGATGTCCGCGCGCGTGTGCAGCGCGTCCGAGACGAGGATGTCGCTGCCGATGCGCCGGCCCTTGTTGTGCTCGTAGACCATCACAAGGATGTTCACCAGAAGGGTCGCGCCCATCACGGCAAAACCGACCCAGTCGACCTCGGGCACGGCGCCCGTCCGCAAGCGCTCGACGCTGCTGTGCAGAACGTGGAGGCACACGGTGAACAGGAGGAACGCGATGAAGACGGCGGCGAAGGTCTCATACTTCTTGTGGCCGTAAGGGTGATCGCTGTCCTTGGGCCGCGCGGCCAGGCGGATCCCCAGCAGGCCGATGATGTTGGAGCTGCCGTCGGCCACCGAGTGGTAGCCGTCGGCCACCATGCTCGCGCTGCCGATGCGGTAGCCGAAGAGGAGCTTGAAGAAGGCCACCAACCAGTTCAAGGCGAGGGTCAACCAAAGGGTCTTGCGGACCTCCCGAGGGTACTGGTCCGGCGGACACGCGTTGTGGTAAGGAGCACGGTCGTGCATCATTCAAACAATAAGAGGAGCGCCATGATCCCGACCCCGAGCCCGATCGCCCCAAACTGCAGCAGGGACCGGCTGACGCTCGGCTCCTGGTGCAGCTCAGGGATCAGGTCCGAACCGGCGATATAGATGAACCCGCCGGCCGCCACGGGGGTCACGAGATGGGAAAGGCCCTGCACCGATGGCCCCATCAGGAGCAGGGCCACGGCGCCGGCAAAGGCCGACAACGAACACAAAAAATTATATCCCAGCGCCCGCCTCCGAGAAAAACCGCCGTGTATCAGAATGCCGAAGTCGCCGATCTCCTGCGGGATCTCGTGGAAGACGACGGCGAGCGTCGTCGCGATGCCGATCGAAAAGCTGACGCCGTAGCTGGCGGCGAGGAGGACGCCGTCGATGAAGTTGTGGACCCCGTCTCCGACAAGGTTCACCCAGACGACGGGCTTCTCGTGGAAGTCGCAGACGCCGGCGTGGCAGTGGCGCCAATAGATGAACTTCTCAAGGACAAAAAAGATAAAGATGCCCAGCAGCACCAGGAGCGAAGGCGCCACCCCAGGGTGAGCGTGCTCAAAGGCCTCTGGCAGAATGTGGAGGAAGGCGTCTCCGAAGAGGGCGCCGACCGCAAAACTGACCAGGAAGATCAGCGCGCCTTGCAGCCGACGCTCGTTGACGGCCAGGGTCACGATGCCGACCAGCGAGACCAGGCTCACCACGGCGACGCTCCCCAGACTCCAGAACCAGACAGAACTCATCTCACGTCGTGGAATTCAACTAGAACGCTTTCAACACGTTACAATCAGCTTAAGGCCAAAGCCCTGCTTTGTCAAGCCGGCAAAACGCCGCCTTCACGCAGACACGTGACTCTCGCCGTGTCTGCCGGCGTATTTTGTGATATACTGACAGCGCCATGGGGCGACCGAAAAACCCCTCACTCCTTGAAGAAGGCTTCCGCCAGGCCGAGGCTGTCACGCGCCGGCACGCCAGGACCTTTCATCTCGCCTCGCGTTTCCTCTCCGCGGAGAAACGCCGGGCCTGCTACGCGGTCTATGCCG
>Ga0172363_10002827_pt1 | contig 14030 bp, 18 predicted proteins | sample LakKivs2_kivu2a2_FD_114541 | JGI IMG/M metagenome (GOLD analysis project Ga0172363, IMG submission 114541) | Sediment microbial communities from Lake Kivu, Rwanda - Sediment s2_kivu2a2 | ecosystem: Environmental > Aquatic > Freshwater > Lake > Sediment | place: Rwanda: Western Province, Lake... | reverse complement strand
TACAAGTGGCAGATGTACAATGTCAGTGTTGGCGTGACTGATGATTTCTTTGTGGCACTGCAAAACAATGCTGACTGGAAGTTCATGTGGCGGGGAACCGAATGGCTCCTTCATACCGTAGAGTTCTCAAGACTCAACTTTGATGGGACCACCACAAAGTCTACTTTCAACGTGGTAGCCGATACTGATGCCACCGCCATTTGGAAAGTGCGACGCAAAGTTCCGTACCCCACAGTCAACGACAAATTCTCTGTCCTGTCGAAGCGCTCTGTGAAAGCTTCTGAAGTATGGGACAGGCTGTGCTACAACGCGTGGGCTGACGGATGCCCTGGACTCCTCAATCTGTCCACGCTCAGGAAGATGCACAATCTTGAGTACGCTCGACCGATATCAGCCACGAACCCCTGCGGCGAGCAGCCCCTGCCAGATTTCGGATCGTGCCTTTTAGGATCTCTTGTCCTGCCATCCTTCGTGAAGGACAAAAGGATTGATTGGGAAAAATTGAAGTTTGCCACCGAGACTGCTGTCCGGTTTATGGACAACGTCATAGACAACTGTGATTTCCCGTTGGAGGAGATCAAGAAGGCGGAACTTTCTGAACGTCGCATAGGTCTCGGCACGATGGGCATACATGATATGCTCATCGAGTTAGGTCTTAGCTACGCAAGCAGTGAAGGCCGCGATGTTGCAGAGACTGTCCTCAGGACCATCCGAAACACTGCTTACAACGCTTCAATAGGACTTGCGGTCGAGAAGGGTGCATTCCCGTTGTTTGACAAGGATAAGTTCAGTCAAAGCGGTTTCATTAAGACCCTTCCCAATGAACTTCAAGATCGTATCATCAGTTTTGGAATTCGCAACTGCACGGTGCTGTCACAGGCACCAACAGGTACCATCGGGACGATGTACGGAGTATCAACAGGATGCGAGCCGTGGTTCGCGCTGGCGTTCCAGCGTAACTCCAGGCTCGGTTCTTACGAAGATGGATGCCAAGCGTTCCTGCGGTGGCGTAAGGAGAACCCAAACAAGGAAACGGTCCCACCTTACTTCATCACTGCGCAGGAGATATCCCCTGAAGATCACATCAAAATGATGATTTTGTTCAGCAAGTACATGGACTCTGCAGTCTCGAAGACCGTGAATCTTCCCAATGAGGCAACTGTAGATGACGTGAAGAAGGCGTTCTGGTACGCCATGAAAAATGGTGTGAAGGGCATCACGGTGTTCCGGGATGGATGCAAGGACGGTGTGCTGGTCAAAAAGAGTGAGGACAAACCTGCAAAGGAAATAGAGGAGGCCAAGGAACTTGACGAGGTAACCACGGATGACGTTAAGGACCACTTCAAGAAACGCGGTGGGCGGACGGTTGGAGCCACCAGCAGGGTGCACCTTGAAGGACACAATATGTACGTTACCGTCAATCGTAACCAAGATGGTGACTTGGTGGAGGTTTTTGCCACCGTAGGTGAGAGCAAATCACTTACTACGCGTCAGACAAGTGGTATCGAGGATTCCTGGGCGGAAGGTCTTGGTAAAGTCATCAGTCTCGCTTTGCGCGCCGGCGTGAATCCCGAGTCCATTATCCGGAACTTGAAGAACATTCCTTCCGACAAGCCCGTGTTTTCAAACATCGGAGGGTGCGATAATTCTGAGTTAATCCCGTCTCCCCCACATGCGATAGGGAGGGTCATAGAGGAGGAACTCAAATACGACATCAAACATCAGATAAAGAAAACAGATGACAAAATACATGGTACATGTGAATCCTGTGGATCCAAGAACGTTAAATTTAAGTCTTCGACATGCTACGAGTGCCACGACTGTGGGTACTCGCGCTGCGGATGACGGGGCGCGGAAGCGCTTGAACCCCAAAGGAGCGATCAATGATCGTAGAAGCCACCAATCTGGACACACTCAAGCAGGGCAACGTGCTGGTCGACTTTTACTCCACGACGTGTGCGCCGTGTAGGACAATGAACCCGATACTGGACGAAGTGTCAAAAGAAATGCCCAACGTGAGGGTAGTCAAGGTTGAAGTGACGAAGCACCCGGGCGCAACGTATGCGTATGGAATACGCTGCCTGCCGACGGTCATGTTTTTGCAGAACGCGAGAGTTCGCGAAATTGCCCAAGGGTTGACCACAAAAAAGAATCTTGTATCGATGCTACAAAAATATGTTGTCCCCGCCGCCGCCTGAACTGTGGGGTAGGAATTTGCGGCAGAAGCTGTAACGGTGTATCACACACAACCCGCGGCTACGGATCGCCTTGATGTGATCGGGAGATCCGTAGCCTTTATTGTCCAAGAACCCGTACTCCGGGTAAAACTCGGATAATTCGTCCATAATCATGTCCCGGGTTACCTTAGCCACTATGGATGCGGCGGCGACGCACGCACTCTTGGCGTCTGCCTTCACAATGGCCGTCTGACGGTCTTCTGGCACCTCTGGAACCTTGATGTTGCCATCGACCACCACCAAGGCCTCCCCACTCTCTATGGGGCTTCTGAAGGCCTCCAGGGCCTCATGCATGCCGAGCATGGTGGCCCCGAGGATATTGAGGGTTTCTATTTTCTCCACAGGTATGGCTACCGTGCGGCAGGTATGTTGCGCTTCTATCAACCGTGCAAGTTCCTCGCGCCTCTTTGGAGATAGCTTCTTGGAGTCGTCAAGGCCGTCTATAGGGTGCGTGTGGTCGTACAGTACGGCTGTGACCACTACAGGTCCTGCAAACGACCCGCGACCAACCTCGTCCACACCTATCAAGGTTTTGACGAGGTATTTGTCTCTGGTTTTTTGGTCAAAAAGATGTAGGTCTTCTGTCCGATTTCTTGGCATGACTTGCGCTCCGCCGCATTGACCTGCTGGTACAAATCGGTTGTTTCCGGTGTCAGATCCGGAATATACTCGCGGAACCGGATGCATATGTCTCGGTAGAAGTTGAACCGGATGTTGTCACGCGCATCGTAGACTGTCGACCCAGGACGTATCTCGTAAGGTATCTTACGGTCGAAAATGTCCAACACCCCCTTATCACCTATCACTCTTTGGGTGGGGGTGACGTTAATGACCACATCGAATGTTTTGCCGTCTATGGCCACATAAGGGTCTTCAAGTATCCGCACGCGCACCATGAGGTCCTCATATGTCCCGTCTGGCATGGCGTTGCCCATACCCTTGAGCATGACATGCTTGTGGTAGTAGACGTGCAAAGTGGCCCTGAATTTAGCATTTACATTGTCAGAGAAGCGCTTTTCTCCGTGGCACGAGGGACAGACTTCCCCCATGATGCCAGACCCCTTGCACACGGGACACAAGCTGTCACGCCCAAGAAGTGACAGCACATTGCTATCAAGTATACCTATGCCATCACAGAACGTGCATACGGCGGCTTTACCACCCTTTGCCCCTGTACCCTCGCACTTCGAACACAACGAGTATCTGGAAATGGGAAGGGTCTTCTCGGCTGCGTAGTAGAAGTCCTTCATAGTAAGCGTGATATACCCATCAAGATAGCTTACAGACCCGCCCACTGTGGGTGGCGTGAGCATGCCCGGATTGTTGCGTATCTTGGTGTACGCTTCGGTAACCTCTCGGAATATGTCTTCCGTTCCAGGGTTTTTGTCGGGATGGTATTTGAGGCAGAGTATACGGTACCGTTCGCGTACATCTGCAAGGGTGCAGCTCGGGCTTATGCCGAGAATTTTGAGGGGGTCATTTGCCATGTTATTTCAGGGCACCCTTACAGGTGCCCTACCCTATACCGCACAACTTATGAGACTACTTTAGGAGCATTCTGCATCAAGTCTGACCCAGACAATCCAGAGTAGCTATCCGGGAACGGTGAAGCAGAATTTTCGGTAGACAGGTTCTCGATAATTCTCTCCAAGTAGAACGTGCCCGAGACAAGTCCGGTTTCATCAACACCACTAATGGCATTGAACCTGATGCGTAATGGGATATTGTAGAAGGCCATACCTGCATCGTCTTTGACATCCCACTCGAAGGTATGCTCGGTACCTTCTTCTTCAAACGTCAGTCCCGTGATGGTCGATGAGGTTGTCATCGTATCCCAAGAGACACCGTTGTCCAAGGAGTACTCGTAGGAGTAGAGGTCGACATCTGTCCGTTCCGGGAACGAGTAACCTGTAAAGGTTATCTCAAGTTTCTGTTTGTCGGTGCTGAGTACCACCGAGTCTATTGTCAGCGTGAAGTCGATTACCTTGATGTATCCATCAAGGTCAAATTGGTCGAGGGCCATGGTTACTCTCCAACGTTATTTGTCTTCTAAACTCACGCCAGCCTTCTGGAGCTGCCGAACAAGTTCCTGCTCCAAGCGCTTGCGTGCCTCTTTGCGTGCCTCTTTGTCGTCACCTTTGAATACCTCACCATGTAGTATCTTGGCCGCATCCTCATCGTTTGGCTTCAGGCCATTGTCCGTTGTCAGATTCTGACGGAAGTACACGACATACGCAAGTAGCAGTCTCTTGTCATCTTCTGACATGCCATCGAACGCCTTGCTCTTCTTCGCGTTCTTCACCTTCTTGGCGAGCTTAGGTCCGTCCTCACGGAGTATGCGTACGTCTTCCTTACTCAAGCTGGTGCCTTTCGCCAGCAAGGAGTACGCGGCCTGCGCCAGGTAGGTGCTGATGACCTTCTTTAATGCTTTATCAGACATACTCGAACACGAACCTCAAGTTGATGGTTGCATCACCAAGATTTGTCTCCGCTGTACCGACTTCTGCATCAAGCCACACGTACTCTGGGGCTACCGGATCAAAGTTGATGCCTAAGTCACTCGGAACAAAATCCGAAGCACCATGAGCCGGATAGAGCGGGTCACTCAACTCAGAGTCACCCGGAAGTATCCCCAGGACAGGTGTCGCCGATTTGAAGCTTGTGAACGCGGTGTGGTCAAGTCCGGCGTTGTCCTCAAGGTACAGAGCAAGCTGCGTGCACGTCCCAGGGACCACAGGCCTCAACGCTACAACTTGAGATACATGGTTCCCGCGCGCGACCGTGCCAAAATCTACGGAGGTGACATCGGACGATATGACCGCCATGGTGTCAGGATTGTATGTTTCGACTCTCATGGGCAAGTTCCTTCTGGTTAGACGTACTCAAACACAAACCGATAGTTGATGGAGGATGTTGACCCAGTCTCGGTCCCACCTGCTTGAACATCAAGCCACACGTAATCTCCGCGGCCTTCACTATCCAAGCCTATCGGAACTCCATCGGAGACACCAGTGAAATGGTCACTTATGGCGGGAGCTGAACTGTCATCGCTCGTCCATGAATGAACATCTGGTATGAAGTCAGAGTTGACTAAGTACCCGTATTGAGACTGAGAAAACCCACCGTTGTTCTGCAGGTAGAGAGTCAAAGAGGCAAGAGACTCCACATCGCATACAGGTCTGATAAGGACAGGCATTGCTCCGTGTCTGCCTTGACGAACATTGCCAAAGTTTATGCCGGCTATGTCCTCGGCAAGCAAGTTGCCTGTCTGTGGGCTGTATGCTTTTATCTTCATCTATTGTCCTAGTGAGCCAAAGTAGAGTTCGATGACGGACTCTTGAGATGCGTACACAGCCCTCTCCGAAGACATGTACTTCAAATTGTCCGGATCCATAGAGAGCTTTTCAAGTTCTTTGCGTATTTCTATAGGGAGCGCGAGATAGATGTCTGCGTAGTGTTTGCTACCCTGGAACATCTTTTTCAAGCGTTCGATGGCGGTATCCTCGCGCCCGTAGGACTGTTGTTTTTGCGTGTATTGCTGGATGACTTTCTCGCGCTTCTGTTCCTCACGCTGCTCGCGAGGAGTTTCTAACGGGTCCGGTTTGTTGCCAGACATTTCTTTGTCCACCACACTCTTGGCATCCATGAGGGCTGTCATGACCGACTTAGGAAGATTCCCGCTATGAAGCAACTTCGTCAGTGTATCTCCCAAACCTTGGAGCTTTGTCGCTGGTTCTGTTTCTGTGTCTACGGCTGCTTCGGGGTCTTCTGAGGCGTATTTGAACGGGTCACGCGTCATCTTGTACACTTTGCGCAGTCCGTTTTGGAGTTTCTTGGGAAGGTTCGACACCAAGTTTTCGTCACGAAGGACAAATTCAAGCATACGACTGAAATCAAGGGTGGCCCCAGCACTACCTATTGACTTATTCTTCTTGTAGAAGGGATCCATGGCCTTTGGAGGCTGCACTTGGGTCTTGGTTTGTGCTGGAGTACCTACGGTCGGTGTTTTGGTCGTACCGCGACCGAAAAAAGATTCTTTATCCATAAGTATAGTTTTCCTTTCCACAAATCCTACGGAATACCTATGGTATCAATAGACTATTAGCTCTTCAGGGTATTTAAGATGCCTTGTAGCCTGCTCAAATAGGTGTGTGAGTCAAGAACTTTCATTAGAGCCGCTGACTTCATACCCTCGACCAAGGCTACATCAGGACCGAGCAGGTACTTATCAAGGCCCGCTGCGAGGCTATCTGCGTCTGAGAAAAATACGACCTCATTCTCGGTAAACACATCCCTAGCCTCGGGGCGTGTGTCCTCCAAGAACTGTAACCCGCCGCATAACGGGGCTTCGTAGGCTCTGGGGTTGAGACTTTCGGGTGAGAACCTGCTTTTGTTAAGAGGGTTCTTGCCACTCTTCGTACGTGGGCTCCACTTGGTATCGCGAAGGATGTTGATAACCGCGCGTGCACCGTTGTAGTACATCACGGTTTCTTTGTGTGGTATGGTTCGGTTGTCGGTCACATAGCGCCACAACGGAGAATTGCGGGTCATGTAACTGACGTGGCCGCAAATCTTCATGGTGAGACCGTTTTTTTCCACAAATGGGATGATGCCTTCAAGCAGGCGCTGTCTGTTTGGGTAAAGCGCCCCGAGAAAGAGTATGTCACTGCGATACTTTTCTTCAAGTACGTGTGCGGGTCTGATGCCGCACTCGTGCGTGCAAGCCGCTGTAGGGCAGTAGTAGACGTTGGGGTATTTTCCGGACAAAGCTATGCTACGTTCGTTCGTGAAATAGTAGTCGATTTTTGAGAGACGATGTTTGTTGCGATCGAAGCTGTGTGGATCCTCAGTAGCAATAACTACACTCTTCACGACGCCATACAGGCTATCAAGGATGAAGTCGGGGACGTTGGCCATTCCACCGATGAACATCACGTGCGTGAACCCCTTATCACGCATCAACATTGTTGAGTGAACGATGTTGTAGATTATAGGGTCAGCAAGGATAGACCTGAAGAGGTGGTATGGGAACTCCTCGTGCGGTATCTTCATGTCAATCAATGCATTAGAATAACCGTGGTACACATCGGTTATCGCGAACATCGTGGCATCGGATACCAGGAATACCTTGAAACCGTCAGGCACGGACGATGCCTTTCAATGACCCGTCTTCTTCCTGTATGGACACTATGTGAAGGAGGTTGTCATTGCCGCGGTATCCGAGGTTACGGGCTACCACCAAAACGGTGTGCCGTTTGATGTCCATGTAGCCTGTCTGACTGAAAAACCAATCCTGTGGTTTCATGTGGGGGTGGTCGGATTTGGACACGGTGTGCTTCTTCTGTCCATTCCAATAAATGGTTACGCTCGCGAGTTTCTCTGTATCGACTTCAGGCCAACTCGTTGCCATCAGTCTTCTTGTTTTCTCGCTGTGGTACCCTTCACGCTCCAAGACAGACACACCATCTTCGTAGGTGGCTACGAATCCAGAGAACGAATCCGGAATACTAATGTTTTCTCCGGATGGAATATGGTCTTCTTTTTGGGGCATGGACTTTCCTAACTCTTGGGCGAGTTGGTTTTCGTATGTTTATCTTCTTTGGCCGTGTAACGTTCGGATGATACTTTGGGCGCGTAGAATGTTTAGGACGGCGAGCGTGATACTTTCTCTTTGGTGATAGCCACTGCGGCTTGGCTCGTTTGAATAGCTTCCTTGAGCGCATGAACAACTTGTTCTTGCGCATGTAACGCTTTCTTTGCATGCGTATCTTGGTCTTGTGCACACGGTAATATTGGCGCGCGTGAAGTCTTTCCGAAGGTGACCTCCGTGTGACTTTACGTACGAATCTCCGTTTGAATGCAGTGATGACCCTGAGTATTGACTCAAGCATAGTGTCTCCCGGGCAGAATACGTCAAGGAAACTCCTATGAGAAGATAATCAGAGGCCCGTTCTGGCAAGGTTTTTGTGCTCCATTTGGAACTTCCATAACCTATAGTCTGGTGAATTTTTGAGAGTCTTCTCCAACATTTCGTACTCTTCCAAAAGTTTGGTAGAATCTTCGGGTTTGAGGTAGCGCTCTAGTAGTTTTTTCTTTATCCTTTGCATGCGTTTCAGTGGTCTCACTACTTTTTTATACCTAGTAGTTGAGAAATTCTGTTTGGAGAACATTCTTAAATTGTGACACTTTACACACAGATACTGCTGTTCGTGACTTGTATAACCTTTAGGTAGGTACAGTATCAATCTTTTTGACCCACACCGTGGGCAGTTTACGAAGAACCTATACCCGCCCAGGCCAACAGATACGCTGGAGAACGTGAACTTTTGTCCGTTCAGCGTGAACGAATTCAAATTAGCGTGGAATTCATCCATGAACTGTTTACCCCAATGGTCATTGGGGTACTTCTCAAACAAAGCGCTCACTATGTTCGTGAACATAGCTTGGAAATCAAAGCGAACGCACTCGCCTGTTGTTAGATATAGCTTACGTCTTCCCACCATTGGCTCCGTGTGATGAGAAAGTTTTCTTACCGTTGACGGTCTTCAAGATTGACTCAAGGACAGATATCATCCACACAAGCATTTTGGAAAATAGTCCAGGTGACTTCATAGCTTCGGACAGGGACTTGTCAAGCACCCACTCATACGCCCACAACTCTGGGAACATCTTCTTCTTTGCAGAATCATCCGACATGAACTTCTGAAATTGGGACGAGATGTCCTCGTCTTTCCATCTTCTGGCGAAAGCGTTACATTCCTCCGGACACGTGCATATGTCTGGATCTTTCTCCTTGAGCCCGCACACCTTTATCAACTTGGTGCTACCACACTCATCCTTGTATCGGTTTAAGCACCCGTAGTAGCAGTTTTCGTGCGTGTGGCTTCTGGACGCGGATACCGCACGAAGAAGGGCCAGCTTGCGTATCTGCCGATATTGGCGGTATATGGTTCCTGCACTTCTCATTTTGACTTCCAATTGAGGTCGGTCATACCCGTTTCGCCGAGTTCTGGCGACACAAGCGATGGCCTTTGAGTGGGTTGGTGACCCATCGTCTTCTCGTAGAAGTAGCTGTTACTCAGAAAGCATATGTTGTCGGCATAGTCGCAGAATCCTTTATTGAAACTCGACCCACTCATCGACCACACCTCAACGACCTTCCCCCTTGACTTCAGATGCCTGCACAAATCTATGAAGTCTCCGTCACCGCTCATAAGGACCCACTTGTCGTACTTCTCTATGTTTTCCATGCAGTCGATGCAGATAGCCATGTCTTGATCGGTGCCTTTGTAGAGGCGCCCACCATCAGGCCTGTACGATATTTGAGCCTTCTTGATGGATAATGAGTATCCGATAGACTTGAGAAAGTGTTCAAACTTGACATGTTCGGCATCCGGTGTTCGGATGATGTACGCCGTCAGACCTACTACTTTATCGTCACTCTCGCGAAAAAAGTGGTCACGGATCTTTAGAAAATCGATCCGCTTGCCAATGTCTTTGGCGGCGAAGAAAAGGTTCTGAACGTCAAGTTGTATGTACACCCTCATCTTATTTTCTCCAAACCTGCTCGATCGTTTTGACGCATAATGCGATACATATGGTCTCCCCAATCTGCAAACTGTGGGAGGTGCGTCACCAGGAGGATGTCCATTCCCATCTTTGCGGAAAGCTGTGTGATGAGCTTCCCAACGTTCTCGATGTTCACGTTGTCAACGTCCTTGAAAGTCTCGTCCAGAAGCAACAACGGTGTCCTGTTGAACTTTATCATACACATAAGCCGTATGATAAAGCTCTCAATGACCTGCACACTACTCCTTGATGCCGGAGAAACTTCGTGACCAGACTCGACCGTACGTAACACTACACGCATCCTTTTACCGTACTCCTCAAGGCGACTCACGAATTTGATGTCTCGTCCTGGGAACACTACAGACAACCCGTAGGTAACAAGTTTGTCCAAGCGCTCCAAGTCCGCCTTCGCGAGCTTGTCTATGAGGTGCTTCAAGACCTTTTCGGTCAAAACGAGCTTGTCTATGGTACTCTCTATACCAGACACTTCAGACTGCAGAGCCTCCAAAGACTTACGTTTGGAGTTCCGCACCCCTTCCGCCATAGACAGGCGCCGTGTGAATGAATCAAAGACAGTAGTGTCCATGGTTAGTTCTGTGAAGTCGCCTTCACATACCCACCGATGCCAACCTGAACGAAGGACTCTTTGTCGATCTCGCCCTTCTCGTATGCCTTGAACATCTTTACGCCTTCTTGGTTGATGTGAAGGCGCATGGTCTTGACGTTATCGAAGGAATTGAGCACCGCCTTCAGCACCTTGTAATCCAACGAATGCGTCACATCTGCCAAATTGTCATCGTTCACACGTACGCAGGGGACTCGTTCTGTGCTCTTTGACGACATCAATGACAGATCGATGTAGGACGAGTCTCCAGCCCCTCCAAGTGTGGCTGTAACCGCGATTGAATCCGGCATGCCTGTGTGTGATGCCACCAGTCTATCCAGGTGCTTCAACAGGAGGAGTCTGTCGATTGATGTGTACGGGCCTTCAGACTTCACACGTTGAATGGGTACGCTCGGGGGATCCATCGATGGCTTCAAGGCTGAGAAGTACACCGTCTGCGTTTCGATCCCGGTGTCACTCGGAGTCTGTATGATTCCAACCATGTCGTCCTCCAGCGAATCAAGCGTCGTTGCCAGAAACGGGATGATCGCCTTACGTAGCCGTACGTCCTCAAGGTCTTTGAAGGCGTTCGACACCATGAACCCCATCATGTTGTTTCCATTGGCAGCGTACAAGACACCCTTGGAGATTGAAACTATGTCGAAGTTTCGGCAGTCATCTTTCAAGGGGGCCAAGTATCGCATGGCGTATTTCAAGGCCGCAACAAGGGACTTCCGCTGAACAGCACACACCGACCGCGATGGGTTCGGCTCGAACGTAAGCATCATTTTCGAGGGGAACGACTGCAACTTGGCAAAAGATGTGGAACTAGCCCCTGTGAATACTTTCACAGACTGATCGTTCTCATCGTAGTCGATAATGATGTCGGACAGGTCAATCTTCGACAAAACTCCCGACAATATCTTGGGGTCACACGTGAAGGCGAAGCGTACGTCACCGGAACACATTGCATCCATGACGTAGTGTGCCTTGATGTCGTTGTTCGTCCCAGTCACGCGCAGTTTACCATCGGAAACAGTCAGAAGAAGGTGTCCGCGCTCCTGCTGGATGATGATCTTCGACAGCGCACGCCGCGTTATGGTTACCGCCTTGATAAGTTCTTCTCTGTTTACTTTGATGTCCATATGATGGTCTCCTACGATTCTATGGCTGCAAGTTGTTTTGATGCCGCTTCCAAACCAGACTCAAACGTGTCCATGTCCTGTTTCAACTTCAACTCCATCTCGGCGATGGTCTGCTTCAACGTCTTCGGGTCGTAGCCGGCATCCTTCACTTCCTTGACGACCGCTGCCAATGCTTCTTTCCTGGCGTTGTACTGCTTCTCAAGGCGTATTTTCTTTGTGGAGAGTTCCTGCCTTTTCTTCTCCAAAGCCTTGAAACGTTCTACTTGATCTGCCATGATCGCTCCTCACAGTGACAATTCTTGAACCGAACCAGTTAGTCCAAACACGGGGCCTCCGTTTTTGGCTTCCTTCTTGTCGGCGTTCTCTTTTTTCTTGGCCGCATACGCATCACATGAACACTTGTATACGCACCACTGACAGTGTTTACTCAATTTGACCTTCGCATGGAAATCCCTATCTTCTTTTATCGCTTGCTTAACTATTGCCAACTTGTCGCGGAAGGACATGATGGTGTCTTTGTCAAAGTCGATGTACTTGATAAGCTTGAAGCGGTAGTACAGGAATCCGAGTTTGTCCGGTAGTCTACCTTTGTTCAAAAGGTACATCAACGCATAGAAGAACAACTGCTCCACATCGGCATCGGTGTCTATTTTCATCTTACCTTTACCATCAAGGATCTCAATAGGCCCGTTCTGAGGCTCGACGATGAAGTCCATCCGGCACGTTAAAGCATCTCCGGTTTTCTTCAAGGACACATTGAAGGTGACCTCAGAACGCGCGTCTTTCCAGAAGGAGAACTTTCTCATGTTCTCGCACACGTCTGTGCAGGCCATCTCAAATATTTCGTCAGAGCCATTCTTAACGAAGGGTTCGTTCCAATTGACGTGGTTCGTCTCAAGAACGTACGCCCATATGTCTGTCAGCACAGAGCGGATGTTTTCATCGGTAAGTTCGCGACCAGTCTTGGCTACCTCGTTGGTGTACTTCTTGAAGAAACGCTCAACAAGAAGCCCGTATAGGGCAAAGTATCGGTTGTCCTTCTCCAGGGGCGCAACCTTGTCCCTCCGTAGCCTGTACAGGCGCGGGCAGTCGATGTAGGTTCGGTATTCACTGTACGAAAGCTTCATCATGCGCCTCTCAAAACCATGTCGGTTTCGGTAAGATAGTGATTCACGCAGTCAAGTATGGCCTTATCAAGGCCCATGGAAGAAAGTTCAGTGTCTATTCTAACGATGCTGTCTTCACCTTTATCCTCAGACCGAAGCTTCTCAACGAAAGACTCCGCCTCCTCAGCCCTCTTGCGCTCCTTCTCCTTGGAGACCAAGTCAAACACTTCGCTTGATGGCTTGACCGTCAGTCGTATGGCTTGCACCTTTTTTGTCACGACCCTGGCTACCTTGGATATTTCAACGTACCCTATCTTGGGCTGCCGCGTCACGTTGTCATCTACAAGTGACCCGCGGCTCACAGCACCGACGTTCACAAACGCCAGATTACGGCCGTGGTGGTCCATCGTCACTATGCCTTGGTCAAGGTGGAGGTGACCAAGCACGTACAAATCGTCTCCGGTCTCTGCCAAGTCAGTGTACGAAAACATCTTTGACAAGTGGTACATGCCGCCATTAGGGCTGGCATATACGTGCATCACGGCGATGCTCAGGTCGGCATTATCCTTCGAGCGCACCATAGACTTGAAATCAGGCTCTTCTTGAAACGGAAATGCCCTCAAACGAACTTTGACCCCGCCTGACTCAACGGTTTTATCCCGCAACTGCGTTAAAGCACCACTGGCATAGAGAACACTTAGAGGCTGCTCATCGAATGTCTTGTAGCTATCATTGCGGAGGTCGTGGTTCCCTTCCGTTGCGTACACAGGTGCACCGTAAGACTTGAACAAATCTATCAGCACCGTATTCAGACTGTGCGGATTACGCATCGGGTACTTGAGGTTGAACAAGTCGCCAGCCAAAACGTAGAAGTCTACCCCAAGCTTTCTACCGGCACGACCTATCTGATCCAATTTCTCAAGAATGTCATCAAGGTAGCTACCAAGCCGCGACTGCGGATTGATAGAACTTACATGGACATCCGTGAAAGTGATAAACTTCATAGGTCCTTCCCGCACAACGGGCAACTCTTGAATGTGGCTCGTTCCGACTCTACCTTATCAAGTTCGCTCGAACACTCTTTGAATTCAACCGATATAGATTGTGCTTCGGAACCGATAGTATTAATGTCGGCCAAGAATTTTTTCATCAACGACAGCGCCGATATACCTTGAGACACCGTGGACTCTATCGGCACGGACACGTCCATACACGGCGCTACCTTATTGAATGCGCCTTCAGCTTTGTACAATTTGTCATTGAACGTTACCAACTTGTTGTATGTCTCAGCGGCGGACTGAATCTCACCCGATGTGGGTACAACCACCGAAGTCACCGGCGTAAGCCGCTTCACCTCGGCTACCGCCTG
>Ga0172363_10002826_pt1 | contig 14031 bp, 9 predicted proteins | sample LakKivs2_kivu2a2_FD_114541 | JGI IMG/M metagenome (GOLD analysis project Ga0172363, IMG submission 114541) | Sediment microbial communities from Lake Kivu, Rwanda - Sediment s2_kivu2a2 | ecosystem: Environmental > Aquatic > Freshwater > Lake > Sediment | place: Rwanda: Western Province, Lake... | reverse complement strand
TTTCTCTGGGAGTTTGGTAATGGGCAACAGAACACTTGTCATCTTGGGCATTGTTGCCGTTTGTATGGTAGCATTGGCTGTGGTTCTGTCAGGAGTGTCAGGCAGGCCGAAGACGGCACCGGATACGCCGACTTATCTTATTCAGGGACTTGCTACCGCCGACATAGGCAGTATCGTAGTAGGAACAGGCCAGGAAACAGCCCAATTGAAGCGTCAGGGCAGAGGTTTTGTGTTGGCCAATAAGGACGATTATCCCGCCGAGACCAAAGAAATAAACGACTTGATTACAAAGTGCCTGGATATTCAGACCTCGCAATTCATTACCGATGATCCAGCTAACCACAAAGATCTTGAGGTGACGGAGGAAAAAGCTCACAGTGTGGTCAAGTTTTTTAAGGGCGATTCGTCACTGTTGACAGGTGTGATTATAGGAAAGAACACAGAACAGGGCCAGGGCTCTTACGTTAGACAGGCTAACAGCGACAAGGTTTACGTAGCCCTGGAAGTGCCCTTGCTGCGAAGCCGGGCACTGGACTACGTTGACGAAAATCTTGTATCAGCCAAGCGTGAGGATATTGAATCGATAACGGTCATTTCACCAGGCGGCCAGTATATTCTTAAGCCTAAGCAGGAAGGCCAAGGCGCCGTGCTGGAGAATATCCCACAGGGTAAAAAGCTCAAGGATAGTGACAGCAATCGAGTCCTAATCGCTTTGACGGACCTAAGGCTTACCGACATCAAGAAGAAATCCTCGGAAAGCTCCGAGCTGAAGTTTGACAGACAATACGTTTGCCGGCTGAAGAATTCAACTGTTTATACGATAAACATTGCTCAAAAAGACAGTAAGACATACATAACCTGCCAGGCGGAATTTACGGGAGAAAGGCCTACCACGGTAAATAAGACCGAGTCCGAGCAGCAGTTGAAGGAAAAGGAAGCAAAACTGCTCGCTGACGACAAGGCAAAAGAGTTCACAGCCAAACATCAGGCGTGGATTTACCAGATCGCCGACTGGAAGGCCAAGGACCTTACAAAGGAACTGTCAGATCTGCTCGAGGATGTAAAGCAGGAGAAGCCTAAAGAAGTAGAGCAAGAGCAAAAGAGCGAGTCTGGCAGCGAAAGCTGATCAAAATTGGGATTTTAGAATTTCCATGGTCCGCCGACAAAGCTCACGCCCATAGTCAGTCCAAATTCCTTCACCCCAATAACGAAAGCAGCTCGTCTGGGTCATCAGAAGGTGATAAAGAGCGTTGCGATATCGCGGCTCGGCGCTTGAAATGCCTTTGTCCAAGACCTTTTCAGAGAACAAAGCACTTGCAGACTCCATAGGCCCGAGCAGGTGCTCATAGCCCCGCACCCACGAGATGTTATTCGTCCAGCTACCACCTTCCATGTTGAACCTTGGGTCTTCCTTTTTCAACTGCTCAATTACAGCGTTCAGCGTAGAGCGTTCAGCGTTTAGTTCTGTATGCTGTACGCTCGCTGCACGCTGTACGCTGTACACTGGTTGGTATCGGTCCCAGATCTGTTTCTGCATGGTTGGCTGGATTTGTGGGAAGTCCTTTTCTTTAACACCCAGGCTTTCAAGATATTCCAGATACTCTGTAATGTTCACGGCGGGCGTCTGGGTACCCGAAGTTTCGGCCATAACCTCCATGTACTTGGATGGAAACTCATTCATCATAACCCCTCCATTTTCCCCATCAGCGATTTGGGTTACCACTGGAGGAATGAGCTTGCCATTCAACTCTGTACGAGAGAGTTCCTTGGCCTCATAGTAAGGCTGCATTTGACCAACTAACTTTGTATCACTGCCCTGTGTTTTAATGATGGCGGTGATAGTAAGCACTTGGCCTTGCGAATTTTTTGCCACGAGTTGATGGGGAAGGTGAGGTTGAGTTATTGGGCCTCCATCTTTTATGGTCTCGACCGTATGCTCCTGTACCAGGACCCAACGATAACCGCACTCCTTGAGGGTTTTTACGAACTCAAAGCAGACATCAGGATGGTTGGGCAGGGCCAGTTCGCTCGGAGAAAAACCCCGGACTCGGCTAAGTGCCTCGAAACCAAAAATCGCCGCGAAAAAGTGCTGCCACGCCCGCACATGCAGCCGGTAATCCTGCACCGGTGTCGAGGGCGCTACTGGATGGCCCCAGGCAGACCCCAGCCACTCAACGCACCGGCGATATTCCGGCTCACACGTGATCGTCCTTAGGGTGGTTATCACGTCATCCAGTCCCATCTGGCGGAGGCCATGAAGCAGGCAGCCCGAGTAATCGAGCATCACTCGTGGCTGACAACCCGACTGGACCAATTTTGTGATGAACTCGCCAATTCGCTTATAACACCAATGAAAGACCGAAGCATTGTGGTTATCACCAATTTCAGGGTGGTCCATCATATACTTAAGGTTGCTGATGATGCTGGCGGTCTGTAGAGCATCACTGCCGGCCGGAATCAGAGGTTGATGCATGTGTAGAGCTATGGCAAAAGCGCTGCTCATGTTGGCGAATTCGATGCCGCTCTGGGGCAAATAGATTGCCCCCGCTCCTGTCTTCCGACAGGAAGACGCGGGGGCTGCAAGAGCTTCAGCCACGAGCTTTTCTGAGCCACAGATATTTGGAAGGCCATCGATATATTCCGGAATTCCTGACAACGCCATACAAGAATTTAGAATTTAGAATTTAGAATTTTGGAATTGAGCAGTAATGACGAAGTTACACCGCCGGCTGCGCGCAAGTAATAGCCCAACGTGTAGTCGGTCAGCATCCGGCGTGCATTGAATCTCCATACGAGTGTCTGCAAGGAACGTTTTTGCATTGCTACCCACCCGTGGGGAATGTCATCTGGCCCCCTATCATAAAATAGTGGGACGACCTTGCTTTCTATGACATCATGAAAGGATTGCGCATCCAAATGGTCTTGGCGCTCCCAGTTGGAATGTTCGCTTCCGCAACCAATCGCGAACCCGTTTGCGCCATCGTATGCCTCTGCCCACCAGCCGTCAAGAACTGAAAGGTTCAGACCTCCATTTACGGCCACTTTCTGGCCGCTGGTGCCGCATGCCTCCAGAGGGCGGCGAGGTGTGCTCAACCACAAATCAACTCCCTGCACCAAATGCCTGCTGACGTTGATATCATAGTTTTCGAGAAAGATGATCCGACCGAGGAATCGTCGGTCGCGGGTAACACGGAAAACTTGCTGAAGTATCTTTTTGGCCGGTTCATCTTTTGGATGGGCTTTGCCAGCGATGATAATCTGCACTAGTCGAGTTGGATGATTCACGATGCGGTCCAGCCAGTTCAAATCACGCAGTAGAAAGTCGCCGCGCTTGTACGTTGTCATACGGCGGGCAAATCCGATGGTAAGAACAGACGGTCTAAGACAGTTTTGTGCCGCCGTGCAAATCTCTTCAGACTCCCCTCTGGCTTTGGCCTGAGCAAAGGCATTGCGGCGGACATACTCGATCAAATGGTTTCGCTGGAACTGGTCTGTTTCCCAGAGTTCCGCATCATCGATCTCGGTTATCTTCCTCCAGGTATGGGGATCGTCCAATTTATCCTGCCAATCTTTGCCAAGATATCGGCTATAAAGCTCGTCCATCTGCTGGGCGAGCCATGTTGCAACGTGCACGCCATTTGTGATGAAACCTATCGGTATGCGTTCTTGGGGTAGTTCTGGCCAGACCTTGCGCCACATAGCGCGACTGACGCGGGCGTGCAACGCCGACACACCGTTGCGCCACCGTGACATCTTCAGCCCAAGAATCGTTGGGCAAAACGGTTCCCGTTCATCACTGGGATCAACCCGACCTAAGGCCAGCAAGTCATATTTGGAGATTCTCAGTTGCTGTCGCAGCGGTTCCAACACTCGTTCTACAAGCTCCGGTTTGTAACGATCGACCGCGGCCTCCATTGGCGTATGAACTGTAAATACAGTCTGTCCGGCGGCCATTTCTCGTATGTTTTCAAACGTTTGGCCGTCGCGTTCCATTAACGACCTTGTCAGCTCTAAGACTGCAAAGGCCGTGTGGCCCTCATTTAGATGAACCACACTTGGACGGATGCCCATCGCAGCGAGCACTCGTAGGCCACCGACTCCCAGAACGACCTGCTGCCGGATCCGCACATCATTGTCTCCGCTGTACAGGGCCGAAGTTATGGCCCTATTTTGCTCGGAATTGCCGTCTACGTTCGTATCGAGCAGAAGCAGGCGATTGCGACCTACGCTCGTACCCAAGGCTCTAACCTGGATATCACCCGAGCCCGTCTGTACACTTACACGAACAGGGTGGCCATATTCATCTGTAACGGGCTCCAGCGGCAGATCGCTGATGTCGAACTTGAGATAACGTTCTTGCTGCCATCCGCTTGCATCTACGATCTGGTTAAAGTAGCCATTAGTATAGTAGAGGCCCACACCGACCATTGGAACAGCTATGTCCGAGGCGGCCTTTAAGTGATCTCCCGCCAATAAACCAAGCCCACCTGAGTAGATCGGAAGCGACTCGTGGAGTCCAAACTCAGCCGAGAAATAAGCCACGGGGTTGACGCCAAGAGGCCCCGCGTGCCAGAGTCCCCAGCCATCTTCAGTTTGCAGGTAGCGGCGCACTTGCTCAAGGACGCGGATCAAACGAGTCTCTGGGACCGGTTCCGTGCCTTTCTCCTGTAACACGTTCTTTGCCAGCCGGGAAAGAAACGTGGTGGGATTGTGGTTGACTGCTCTCCACAATTCCGGATCAAGGTCACGAAATATAGCGACCACCTCCGGGTGCCAGCCCCAATAGAAGTTCCGGGCCAAATCTTTGAGTCCTGCAGCTATCGCAGTTGCATCCATAAGCATTCCAGGAAGCGAAAAACTTAAAGCTAAAAATTAAAAAGTATTGATCTCCAAAGTTTTACGTTTTTAATTTTAGGTTTTATATTTTTATTAGGCCAGTATCTCTCGGTAAACGTTCTCGGTGCGCGCAGCAATTGTGTCCCAGCTAAAACTGTAAGCAGCTTTTACCCGGCCGTTCTGGCCCATCCATCGGGCGTGATCGAAGTTGCCGAAGATTTGGTTGATTCCCCAGCAGATTGACGATGGACTATCATATATCAGGTAGCCATCCTGCCCGTGGGATATCAGCTCTCGCGGGCCACCATTATGCGTGGCTACAACCGGTTTTCCGGCTGCCCACGCCTCGAGCACCGCAATTCCAAAAGGCTCGTTTCGACTTGGCACGCAAACGACATCGGTACTTTTGAACAGATTGACGAGGTCCCCATTCGGACCCATTGCACCCAGGAACCGAACCGCGTGAGCGACCCTTAATTCGTGGGCCCGCCCTTGCAGACGAGGCTTGAGGTATCCGTCACCTATAAATACGACTTTCGCATCAGCGCGATTGTTCAAAACAGATGGGACGGCTTCGAGAAGCAGGTCAGGGCCCTTTTGTGTCGTCAACCTTCCTACGAACAGCACCATCGGGTCCATAGGTCCGATTCCGTAGGTTCGACGGCAGACCGCCGGATCAATATAACCATCAAAACGATGGCAGTTTATCCCGTTATGTATGGCCCGGAGTTTCCAGTCAGGTATATTGTATTGCCGCTTGACTTCTTCGGCCAATACTCCTGAGACTGCTATAACACGATTGGCACAGTAGGCACCTTCAGATTCAATGGTCTGGACACGTTCCGCTTGTCCACCATAATGATTGTTCCCATTTCGCCCATATTCAGAGGAATGGAAAGTCATCACAACTCGGCTGCCCCGGTCATTCTTAGCCTGGACGATTCCTTTGGCGCAGAGCCAGTCGTGTCCATGCACTATATCGAACCGTGCATTCTGGTAGGTTTCGGTCTGGCCCATAAAATAAACAAAGCTGTTGCACATATTGTTCATCTCTGTGACAAAATCAGGATGCAGGTCAATGGGACAGCGATGGTAATGGACGCCATCAATCAGTGCATAAGTTGTTTGTCCCTGACCCAGGCGCGCAAAAACGTGCACTTCATGGCCTCGGCGCTGCAGGGCCGCAGCCAGTTCTGTTACATGGACCGCTACGCCACCGACAACGATCGAATGAAGACTTTCCCATGCAAACATCGCAATTCTCATTTTCAGCAACCCTCACATATTCCACCAGTTTAAGTCGACTTGGGCGAAAATGACATCATGTACCTCAGCATCTAGCAAGTCAAATATTTGCACCTTGTTGAGGTTGTCCAGGTACTTCGGATCAGCGGCCACGTTCTCTGCAATATCAGTAAGGCATTCAAATCGTGCGACATGCCCCATAAACCTCTTGACACCATAGTCATCAGCCTGGTCACGTGCGATTATGAACGGCCAGTCGCTGGCCTGCAGCAGCAGCAGTTCCCGGCCAGCCTTTTCCAGGATTTGGCGAAGTGCGCGGTGCTTCCGCCAGGGCAGATGATAAGTCAGCTTACCAAAAAGAGCCTCACAGCGGTACTCTATGGGCCACATCCAATCAACTTTCTGATTAGTCCAGACCCTGTGATCACCACCCTCGCCCCAGGAGCCCTCCGATAGCCACACGACCTTATCGGGCGGACTCTTTTCCAGATATGCCTCCGGTGTGGACAGCTCCACCTCCGGATCGGCATTGAGGGTAAGCAGCACGTCACGCAAAAAGCGAGGTCCCTCGAACCACCAATGGCCAAAAAGTTCAGCATCGAAGCAGGCCACAACAACTCCACGCCGACCCGTCCGATGATAATAGTCGCTCAGCCGCCTTTTGACTTCAAAGCAGAAATGCCTGGAATGCTCATATATCTTTCCAGCGACATCGTTAGGATAGTACAATTGCTTGTCGTCCAAGCCCAGACGCCGGTCCGTAACCTTCCAATATCGCAGTCCTCGCCGCTTGCCGTGCCTCTTATGGAATTCCAAATACACGCCGTCAGCAGGGTAGCCGACGAATCCACACCAAACCTGCCTACAGATTTCCGGGTCACGGGCGAAGGCAACGGGTGGCCTGTTGCCATTTCCGTTGGTGTTGACTAAAACCGGCTCCAGGCTGCCACCGGCAAAAATTTCGCCGTTTCTGAGTAAGTGGCTTTCCACAAAGAAGTGTGAAAGTTTCTCGTCCGAGATAATCTGGTCAATTCCGATGCGACCGTTCTTGGAGCCCCACGAGATTGGTGCCGTCCAAGAACCACCAGGTCGGTACGCCCCTTCGGGTAGCCATATCCCTCTGGGCCGCAATCCAAGGATGCGTTCTGAGCTGCTAATGCCCGCGCGGATCTGCGCCCGCACACAGGAGTCCTCAAGCAACAGCGGCAAGTATGCGTGTGTGGCGCTGGATGTGAGAATCTGGATAAGACCGTTGTCCATTTGCTTTACAAATGCCTTGGAGATATCACGTTCAATTCGGTCGAATTGTTCGCTCAGACCGCTGAAGAACAGTTTCCACTGGTCAGCAAGGTAGACCATTTGCGCCTGGCCTTGATGCTTGAAATCGGTCTTATCTGCTCGCGCTTGTTTGATCCGTTCTGTAAGGTATTTTTCAAATCCAGACCTGAAATCTTCGTGGGCGAGCTGTTCGAGCAATACAGGTGTCAGGCTGATCGCAAGCTGTGGGTTACAGTTAAGACGCTCGCATTCATCAATCAGAGCAAGCAGCGGCAGATAACACTCGGCCGCCGCCTCATATAACCAGTCCTCTCCATGCGGCCACTCTCCATGATGTAGCACGTAAGGCATATGGCCATGCAAGATAAGACAAAAACTGCCGACGGTCTTATCCTTCTTAGTTTTTGACCCTTTCGTCGTTTGCATCCTTGCAGTGAGTCTCCTTACAACGGGCCTCCGCAAAGCGGGAACCCTAAATCAGGGTCAGGGTTTTTGTTGATTTTCTAAGATGCTGCCCGCCTCGCCGGTGCCATTACTGACACCCATAGGAATGGATGTTTCCAGATTGAGTGAGCATGCAACGTGAGTCAGCCCTGTTTGGTGTATTTGTTGATGGCATCGTTCGATCGCAGCTAACAAAGTTGCGAACTTTCCTTTTAGAATTATACTGCCGTTCTCCTGTTCCGGATGAAGACCTATTTGCGCCAGGCGCTCCTTGTAGGAGGCAAGTGTCTGGCTGGCACCATCTCCATCCTGGTTAACCCCCAGTCTTAGCCTTGTAAGCAGTTCAACGGGAGGAGCGTGCTCGATTCTGGATTCTCGATTCTCGTCGAGTATCGAGTATCCAGTATCCGGCATCGAGACTGGGCAGACCTCTCTATAGACGGTAAGTGTCTTCTCCACGATCATGTCCCACGTGAAGCAATCTTCCACAGCTTTTCTACCATTGCGGCCCATCCAGCGAGATCGCTCAAAATCAGAAAAGATTATACCCAAAGCCCTGGCTACGCAATTAGGGATTGGTTCTGTTTTTAGGCCGTTCACTTCGTGCCAGACATACTCGCTTGGGCCGCCCACCTGAGTCACAACCACAGGTTTGCAGGCACTCCAAGCCTCCAGTACAACGATGCCAAACGGCTCGTTCCGGCTCGGTACGCAGACAACATCTGCTAACTTAAATAAACGGATAAGCTCCTGGCCATCCCGGCGACCTAAAAATCGCGTGGCATGGGTAATTCCAAGTTGTCGTACACGTGCCTCCAATCCGCCCCGCATCTCTCCTTCACCGACAAAGATAAACTTCGTGTTACTATGAGACTTGAGTATCGAAGGAATGGCTTCTACCAGAAGATCGGGACCTTTTTGCCACGCCAGTCGGCCACAGAACAGGACCGTCGGATCCAACGGAGCGACGTCATAATGTTTCTTGTCTACTCCGGGGTCGGTAGCTAACTCGAAGCGAGCGGGGTTTACTCCGTTGTAAACCACCGATATCTTCCAGTCCGGCAGCTCGTACATCCACATTAGCTCTTTCTTGGTTGTGTGTGAGACCGCGATGACTCGGTCAGCCCAGTAAGTACCAGCACGCTCCTGATGCCTGATACGGCTCGATCGGCCCAGCGGAAAACTGTTGCCGCACCGGGCATACTCGGTTGCATGGGTAGTCAAAACACAATTGTGTCCACGGCCCTGCTTGATCCAGATCATGGCATTGGCCAAAAGCCAGTCATGGGCGTGGACTAAATCGAAATGGCCCACGAAGTCTTCGACTTCAAAAACGCGGTCCACGAAGCTCCGGCACATGTTATTGACATCGTCAACGAAATCATTGTGGGGCAGGTAGGTGCAGCGATGATAGTGGACGCCACCTATGTAATCGTGACCTCGCTGTCCAGGCGCCCGCCGCGTAAAAATGTGTACCTGGTGACCTTTTCTTGCCAGGGCCGCCCCCAGTTCTGTCACGTGGACAGCTACGCCACCAACAGAAACCGAATGAAGTGATTCCCAAGATAGTATAGCGATACGCACGATTAGCCTCCTTTCCCTTCCTGCAACCACAACAACCAATGCTTCCTATTGCTTTCCTGGGGTGAACTGAACATAAACACCATAGCCTCTCGGGCCTGCGTCATAAGACCAGGCTGCTTGTTTACCTGCGATGTGTCCGTTGATGTAATTAATCGGCATCCTACCTTGTTAGGCATTTTTGAGGAGACCTACTTCTTTTGTCGGGATTCAGAATAAATAGCAATAGCGATATCTTGCTCGCAAGATTCAACCCGAAAAAAATGGGCCGTGCCTCGGAAGGAATAAAAACGGCATCCTTTCCGTTAACGTACATGTCTAACCTCTTTCCTAAGACTGATTTGGATTCTATTCCATTATCTCCCTGCGATCCAACGAAAAGAGGTTCACACAGTCTAACTGAAATATAGAATCTATTATGCACAGCGTCAAGTATTTTTTTCTATTATATTGGTATCAGAGATGGAAAAGGCAGGCTTAATTCTCTTTGTGGCACGGTCTTGAGCTGTCGCACTCAAAGCCTAAACAACTACAGCCGATTTCCATTGTCGCCCACAAAGGGAAAAGGCCGTACCCAAGTTGTTGACCTCCTGCTCGAGCACGGAGCACGTAATAATCAACCTTTGCCATTATTCTTTTTGCTATTTTTAGTGCTTTGTTATGCAGCCGCACTGTGTAAAAGTCCTTTACTGATGATTCATAAATTCAATCCTAATAGATGCTTGGGTGTTTCCTGCAAAAGATTTCTGGCGATTTCGAAGCTCCATTGAGTATATACAGCCCTTGTGCGATTCTGTTTGCCAACGTTTTGGCAAGCTCCATTCTTACAATTGAATTTGGAAAGAAATTATGCCATCAATACCCGGCAAGAGATAAGTTGGGCAATTCCAGGCACAAAGTGTACCTGGATTGATTGGCGTGCTTGCTGGAAAGATAACAGTGCTGTTGTTATAAGCCTGCAAACAACCTAATTTTCCTTTCAACCAACTTCTTCGCTGCTGCTCTGGGTTTGGTGAATACGCCTGGGACATTGTATCTGAAATCCTGCTCCTGTTGTTCATTGGCGAAAGTATCGGCAAAGGCTGCAACAAACTCGGTGCATATATTCACCTTTGCGATGCCAAAGGACACCGCCTTGGTTATATCTGTGTCCGGCGTACCGGAACCGCCGTGCAGAACAAGAGGTATCGGCACTCTTTCGGCAATCTCCTTAAGCAGTCCCAGCCTGATGTTGGGCTTGCTCTTGTAAAATCCGTGAACTGTGCCGATCGCCACAGCTAAGGCGTCAATTCCTGTTTCGTTTACAAACTCCAGTGCCTGATCAGGATTAGTAAGGTGAACGTCCTCATTAGTCACATCGATGCCGGCCTCTTCGCCCCCGATCCTGCCGAGCTCACCTTCCACACTTACGCCGCAGGCATGTGCTACCCTGACTACCTCTTTTGTGGCGGCAACATTCTCGGCGTAAGGCAGGTGTGAAACATCCAGCATGACGGAAGTAAAGCCATGGTTAATGCACCGCATAACCCGTTCAAAAGTATCTGCATGATCCAGGTGAAGCGCAACCGGCACTTTTGCTCGTCTTGCGTGGAAAACCGCTATATGCGAGATATCTTCCAACCCTGCGTAATCGGCTTCATAGGGCCCGACCTGTAGGATCACCGGCTGTGATAGTCCCTCAGCCGCAGCAACCACGACCTGGACAGACTCAAGATTCCAAACCTCGAACGCACCAACGGCATAGCCGCCGCGACGAGCAGAAATCAGTATTTCAGACATTGGCACGAGGCTCATCTGGTTTCCTAATTGGTTGTATTGTGTAATTTCAGTGAGCTAAGTCGTTTATATGATTACCTTTCCAAGAGAACGCTCAGTATGGAAAGGATAAACGATGTAGAAATGATTTGGAATACGAACTTTGGCGGCCCTGTGTTCCTTCAAAACGCTGACTTTTTCAGAAATTCCAGGTCGTCCATATTTTTGTGTCCCTATATTATGGGTCTGGTTCAATGGGTCTTTCTTATTATGGGCACATTTCGTTACCGGTTCCGGTAACGATTCGTTACCACCGGTGGTAACGATTTGTGACCACATAGGCAAACGATAATGATTAGATCGCCCCGACAAATAACAGCGACTTCTTGATATTCGTTTTCATCGATCAATTATCTGGAATATTTATTGGCCCGATGTATTTTTTTGCCAACACGATATCATCGAACCAGACCTTGCTGACATGTCCGGGCGGCGCTTTGGTGATATAAAGAAGAATCCACAGAAAATTTAGATTCAACTTGTCTGTGTTTCGCCATTGAAAGCCTTCAAACGCTGAGCCGTTGGGGTCGGGAATAAAGCTGTCCCAGACCCATTTGCCTCTGGGAAAACCTTTGCCCAGGTGACTGATTACCTGTCCATCTTTGCTCCATAATTTTCCGTCGATCCACATCGCCTGTTCGCCGTTACTTTCCGTGACCGGGTCGTTCATCTTCATCATTAATTCCACGCAAATCCATTTGCCTTTTACCGCCCGAAGATTTTCGTCGTTGATGAAATCGTGGCCCCAGGATTGTCCATCAGGTGAAGATCGCATCCCCATCCAGTACGAGTAAAAATCCCATCGCCATTTTTGGCCGTATGGCTCAACCCCTGTCGTAAATCGTTCATTGCCGACAGGGCGGATTCCTGCTCCACCCTGAGGCCAGGGCGTCGGCGGATTGTAGCCACCCACATGAACGAAATGGTGAATCGGATAACAATCGGGATCGAATTTCACGTAAAAGCGAAGGTAAAGCTGTTCATAGCCTGGCAAAAGACGCCTGTACAAATGTCCGCCTGTATTTTTCCCGCCGATATGCGACATCAAGAGCGAGTGTTTGCCTGCACTTGCTTGTGGCACATCTTCGGATAGTGACATAATTTCAATATTCGTTGCGTTTTCCCATCGTGACTTTACGGCGTCCAAAGAACCTTCCTCAAAGTTCTCTGCGAAGATTACATCGGGATCATTTTCGATTCCATTGTCACTGACATATTTACTGGCCAGGCCCAAACCTGCTTGGGCGGTTTGCATGATTTGCAAAGCGGAGCTGTGCTGATAAGAAGCAACCGAAGCACCCATAACAGCCGTACAAAACCAAATTAACACCATAGTAAAACCCTTATTGAGAAACGCGCCGCGAACTTTTTGTAATTCTGTACTTCGAATATATTGTAGCACTTTCCTTTAAGAAAGTAATCATTGCGTGATATTTCTTATAACACTTGATACTCCATACAATACTCCCCCATTTGCATATTCAATGGTCGATTTGTTATTCTTCGATACGGAATCCGGTCTGAAGACAGAGGCGCCTTAAAAACGCTGAAGGTAAGAAAAGAAGAGTGGCCAAGCTAATTACAGTTTTCTCCAGAGCTTTGTTTGCCATAAGTCTTTTGTGATTCCATAAATTTCATAACTATATCTAAAATCGAAAGTTGTCCAAGCAACCAACATATTGAGCGTGACACCTCTTCTGCACATTTCTCATCTGTGCTGAGGTCTATACTGGCAGGGTCTACCTTCTCATTTTCTTCTTCTCGATAAGCTAAGAAATTACGAATTAGCTTTTCTCTTTTGTCAGTTTTCCACTTATGAACAATTTCGTTTCTCAAACGATTCAAGCATTCTATGTTATCCCATATAGAATCATCAGGCATAGGGTGCATTACAAGACAACGAGCAAGCTTTACCTTATTGAAAAAGGAGAGCTTTGCATCTTCCAAAAATTCAGGCTTAAAGCAATAACTTTCAATTAGGGATGTTAGAAATCTCTCAACAAGCAAATGACCTTTGAGGATCAAAAGATCAACATCTCGTGTGGTATTTTCGAATACCACGAACTCTTTTTCATGTTCTCGGGCGATTGTATTAACATCAAACTTCATTATTTATTTTTCCTAACTATGGATCATATTGTTCCGCATTTCTATTCTTTTGGCTGCGCTCAAGACAGGATTGTATTTTTACCGTCAGCAAACATACTACTCGTGCTCGCCGAAGACGTAAAATGAGATCTTCGGGCTATGGCAACTTTGCTCTGATAGGTGTCGGGTTTTTTCGGCAGACAGAATAATTCGATGGATTGTCAATGCTGGCCGGTTTCTAATCTCTGGACTTACTTAAATTTATCAACTCTGTTTGGTCGCCTTTTATTAACGCCAATTTCTTTGATTTGCTCCAGCGTTTGATTTGTTGTTCTCGGTTTTTAGCTTCTGACAGATGTTTGAAACCCTCCTTATATAAAATTCTCATTGGCCTATTATAGCTCGTGTAATGACCGCCTTTGCCTATTTGATGATCTTTGAACCGCCGTTCTATGTTATTTGTTACTCCTGTGTACAGGGCCTTATTTTGGCACTGCAAAATATATACGTACCACATCATTATCCCTCGACGCACTCACTCCGTTGCTTTGCTCGGGATGGTTCGACTCTACAGATGGTGAGCAAGGCAGATGGTTCAAAAGCCATCAGCCGCGTCGAACCACTGGGGAACCAGGATTCGAACCTGGACTAACTGATCCAGAGTCAGTTGTGCTACCTTTACACTATTCCCCAAAAATGTCCCTGATAGCCAAAAAACGAGGACAATTCTGACTTTCTAATTCA
>Ga0172363_10002824_pt1 | contig 14036 bp, 16 predicted proteins | sample LakKivs2_kivu2a2_FD_114541 | JGI IMG/M metagenome (GOLD analysis project Ga0172363, IMG submission 114541) | Sediment microbial communities from Lake Kivu, Rwanda - Sediment s2_kivu2a2 | ecosystem: Environmental > Aquatic > Freshwater > Lake > Sediment | place: Rwanda: Western Province, Lake... | reverse complement strand
GCCAATTGTTTTACCTTGCAATTTTGGTATATGTTTTTTTAAGATAGTTACAAGCTTTAGTGGTTGCTGTTGGTTGACTTCTTTTGTACTCTCTATGATTTTGGTTTTTTCGTTGTTTTCTTTCGCCCAAGCTATCAATGCATCAACGTCTTTCGGGAAACAAGATCCTCCCCAACCTATCCCTGAATCCAAGAATGCTCGTCCTATTCTTTTATCAAGCCCCATTCCCTCTGCAACAGCGTATGTATCAATCCCTAGTTTTTTGCACATGTTGCCGATTTCGTTTATGAAAGATATTTTTGTTGCAAGAAATGCGTTGCTTGCATATTTTATCATCTCAGCAGCAGACAGCGCTGTTTCCACAATAGGGCAATTAAAATTTTTGTAAAGTTCTTTTAAAGCTTTAAGACTTTTTTCGTCATGGTAACCAATTATTATCCTATCTGATTCCAGAAAATCTTTTATCGCTACTCCTTCTTTTAGGAACTCAGGGTTCATACATAGGCCTATATCTACACCTACTTTTTTTCCAGATTGTTTCTCCAAAATAGGTAATACAATATTTTGGGTTGTTCCTGGCAGTACAGTGCTTTTTACTACAACTAGATGCCACTGTTTTTTTCCTTTGAGTACTTTTGATATACTGATCGTTGCGTCTTTTACAAAAGACAGGTCTATGTTTCCGTTTTTTAGTGTTGGTGTACCGACACATATGAAAGTTATGTCACTGTTCATTATAGCTTCATGGTAGTCTGTCGTTGCCGTGATGTTCTTTCTGTATGTTGTGAGTAACTCTTCTAAACCGTGTTCAAAAATTGGCGGTATTCCGTCGTTTATTTTCTGGATTTTCTCTCTGTTGATGTCTACGCATGTTACCTTGTTGCCGAGTTTAGCAAAACATGCGCCTGTAACTAAACCGACGTAGCCGGCTCCAATAATAGTTATGTTCATTGTCATGAAATATCCCAATATTTAATTTAAACGTTCTTGTCAAGTAGTTCTCTTATTGATTTCCTTATTGCTTCATCTGATGTGTATTTTGCTTTCCATCCTAGTTTGTTTATTTTGCTTGCATCTAGCTGGAAGCGCGGTACATCACCTTTCCATCCTCTCTTACCGCCAGTGTATCTGAATTTTACGTTTTTGAGTTTCATTTCTTCTGTTAGTATTTCCGCTATTCTTGTAACGGTTGTACTTGTATCGCAGCTTATGTTGAATAGATTTAGAGGCTCGTGTGATTTTTCAAAACCAAATATTATTGCGTCTACGCAGTCACTTACGTGCAGATACGGTTTTTGTTGTTTACCGTCACCGAGTATCTCCAGTTCATTTGGGTTTTTTTGTAGTTTGTCTATGAAATCCACTATCACTCCATGTGTGCCTCTTGTTCCAACGATGTTTGCGAAACGATATATCCATGCTTGGGAATCAAATGTCCCGCAGAAAGCGCTGATCAGTCCTTCCGCGCCTAGTTTCCCAGCACCATAAATTGAGATTGGTAGTGTTGGGCCGTATGTCTCAGGTAGAGGCATCGGTGGTGTTTCGCCATATATAACGCTACTGGATGAAAAAACGATTTTTTTGGTGTTGTTTACTCTCATGGCCTCTAAGACGTTGTATGTTGTTACTATTCCTTGTTTTAAATCCAGGTCTGTTTGTTTTTCTCCTAATCTAACATGTGGGTTTGCTGCCATGTGGAATACGGCATCATGGTTTTTGATTTCTTTCTTTATTCTTTTAAGATCAAGCAGGTCGGCTTTTATGAATCTAAAGTTTTTGTTTTCAAAATGTTGTTTTATGAACTGTTTATCTCCCGAGCTTAGATTATCGTATACAGTTACTGTGTGTCCCTTTTCTATTAGTTTGTCTACTAGGTGGCTTCCTATGAATCCTGCACCGCCTGTCACGAAAATTTTCATACTGGTTTTACTCCAAGTTTCAGTTTATCTATCTGTTGTTTAAGTATTTTTGTATTTGAGCTAACAAAACATTTTATAACGTTTAAAAGCATTCCTGATGACGTTTGGGTGGGAATAATATATGACTCACATTCATAGAGAGAAACTGTTGTTCAGATGGGTTACTAAGGATCATGAAATCGTTGCGGGTTTCAAACGTGTAGACCACAGCAAGTGCGTTAAATGCGGTAAAACAATTCCTAGCGGTAATACTTTGTGTGACGATTGTTTTAGAAAGGATAAAAATATTAGTAGAAAATAATCAAGATGTCAATGTTATTGTTTTTGTTTGATTATTGTTAGATATCTTTTTATTGTCGTCCAATGCGATGTTCCCTGATATATCCCACACTGTTTAAAGTATCGTTGCCAAGAGTAATCTTTATTTTCTTTTTTCATCTGCTTATATACAAAATAATAGGATACAACTATTATTAGAATGGTTAAAAATAAGGCTGGTAGTTCTTTGTATATTTCTTCCATCCCGCCACAAATATCATGTAATGCATTATCTTTTTAAAAATTTTGCTAATTTATGCTAAAACATTTTATATAAAAATTTAAGAAAAAAGTTTTTTAATTTTTTAGTAATTGGCGATTTTTACCACTCGCCTCTAAACATAATTTTTTAAGCTTTTTTTATGTTTATTGCTTTTGGGCCTCTATCCGAGTTTTCTATCTCGAATTCGACCTTGTCGCCTTCTTTTAAGAAGGTTCCTTGTGGTATTGATGATCTGTGTACGAATACGTCTTTTTGGTCTTCGCCTTGTATGAAGCCGTATCCTTTTCGTGCATTATACCATTTTATGGTTCCTTTCATTTTACTATTTCCTCCTTTATACTTTCGGAGTATGTACTAGTCAAAAGACTATAAAACAAACAGTTCCAAAAATTTCAAAAACGAAACCATGAAACTTTTATTGTTTTTCTTTCGCCTAAATACATTCTTCTATGTTTCTTCTGTATTATACCAAGTGTTTTTATAGGTTTCTATAGATGATTTTTGAGTTCATAGCATCTTTTATTATCATGATTGTGTGTGGTTTCGCTCATTTGTTTTTTTGTTTTATCTTTTTCTTCAGCATCTCTTGTATTTTTTTGCTTTCTAGTTCTCTTATCGCATCGTTTGCTATCCATCTAGCTGTTTTCGAATCTATTTGTTTTATCTCTTTTGCTGTTTGTAGTGCCTTTTTGTTTAAGGCCTGGTTTCTTTTTCCTATGTTTCTGAGCGCCCAGTTAACTGCTTTTCTTACATAGTTTCTTTCATCTGTTGATTGTTTTTTTATGATTGTTAAAAATGATATGAACTGTTTGTCTGATGCCTTTTTGTCATGTACTGCTAACCCGGCAATGAGAGAAAATGCAGCTCTTTTAACAAATTCTTTTTCATTGTCTGCCCATTGGTAAACTTTTTCGTATGCAAGTGGAGAAAGATCAAAAAGGCTTGTACATGCTTGGTCACAAATATCCCATGAATCAAAATCCTCGACCCATGCATCCATCTGATCTGTAGTTACTTCTCCCGAGTCGTCTATAAAACATGCAAGAAGTCTTGCATCATGGATCTTTGAGTCCCATAGCTTTAATGCAAGCTGGTGGTTTGTACCTATCTCTTTTGCGAGTGGTCTCAGCTGGTAAATTGATACTCCTAGGTTGTTTTTGGGGTTTATGCCGTACCGTGCCATGCCTTCTAAGTTCTTTGGGTTTGATAACTTTTTTAGTTTCTCCATTATTTTTTCGTATTGCATATTTTCCCTACCGTTTTATGGCCACTCAGCTCGCCCATTTCTCAGCACATTGCAGCACTTAGTGTTATATAATTTTTCATCATCGTGGTCTATTTGTAAAACATGTATTATTTATTATATTTTTATTTAATATTTGGGAAATAAGAATAGAGAGTCTTTAAAGAATTTTTCTCCTGTAGATATTTGTTTTTGTTTGGTTTTTTCCGAACATTTTCCGCCCATATATATACTTTCGAGGACAATATACGTTTGATGATATATGACGAAAAATAAAGTGATTTATCTATTTGGGCTGGTAATTAGCGCAGTAATAATAGCAACAACCGCAATAAGCGTAGCATCTATGCTAGCAGAAAAACCAATCAAGGAAAACAACACAACGAAGTTTATAACAGCAGACGATAATAGTACTACCATCTCTTTGAAAAAAGGTGACAAATTGAATCTAGAACTCAAAGATTATGGCGACGGTGGATACAGTTGGGAGATTGCGGCCCTTGATGAAAAAGTGCTCAGTCTCACAGAGAGATCCGACAGCCAACCCTCTGGCATGATGGGTGATTTCGGAAACGATATCTGGGTGTTCACTGCAGATAACGTTGGTTCTACAATACTCAAGCTGGAATGCAGTAGATCATGGGATAAAACAGATGTTTGTGCAATGTTCACTGTACAGATAGAAGTTCAGTAAAAACTTCTACCTCTTCTTTTCTTTTTTTTATTTATCTTCAATCTTTGTTGGTTCTTTTTTATAGATCCACGGTATTGTTTTTGCAATCATTGCTATTGCAATAATTGCTATGGCAATTGCTGCGATGTTCGTTTGCACTCCGTATATTGGATCTGGGCTTAGACGTTTTATGACGATACCTAGTAGAGCCCATATTATGACAAGACTGTACGCGATGTCTTTTTGTCTGAGAAGCATTAATAACGTGATTAGGGCAACAACTGCGATAACTATGATGGTCCATGTGACCTGGCCGAGGAAGAGTTCTCCGACGCCAGCGTTTACCAGTACTGCAGTAACATTTGCAACAGTTGCAACAGAAATCCATCCGAGATAGATGCTTATCGTAACATGGACAGCTAGTTTTTCTTTGAGTGAGACTTTAGACAACCCGATGTTTAACCTAAGATATATCATTAGTAGCGAGACTAGCAAAAGAAGCATTGCCAATATTGAGAATGATACGTACTCATATTGCCATAAAAATATCCAGATGATGTTACCTATACTTGCAAGCATGAACCATCCACCTATCTTTTCTAAATAGTTCATGTCCTGTTTTTTCTTAATTACGCCTATTATCTGGTAGAGCATGAAAATTATCAGAAACAGGTAGATAACGCTCCATATCGAGAAGGTTATCCCTGCTGGTACAAACAAGTTAGGTATGTTATCTGATAGTTCCTGGGTTGTTTTCCCATTTATAGGAAGTATGACTGCTAGGGCGTTAACAATTATAGTTGCTACAACAGCTAAACTATTTCCTATTACAAGTAAAAGATTTTTGGTGTTTTTTTTCCATAATACCTCTCCTTTATCTAGTATTTAAAAATAGAATTCCTATTAATTATGTTTTCTAGTTGGCGGGATGATCAGTTATACAAGCAGTGATATTATAAGTAATGAAGCGTTATGCTTGGAGAGGATGAGGATGTGGAGTAGATGCTTAAGGTAGAAAATTTGGAGTTTACTTACCCGAAATCAAACAAGAAGGCAGTGAATGGTATTTCTTTTCAAATACAGAAGGGCGAGATATTCGGTTTTCTGGGGCCTAACGGTGCAGGAAAAAGTACTACGCAAAAAGTGATTATAGGTTTACTTAAAGGATACAATGGAAACGTTGAGTTATTTGGTAAAAACCTTAAAAGCTGGAAATCAGACTTGTACAACAACATAGGCGTCTGTTTTGAGCTGCCGAACCATTACCAGAAATTAACTGCCCTTGAAAACCTGGAACTCTTTTCGTCTTTCTACAGCGTAAAAACTGTTGGCCCGCATGAACTACTCAAAATGGTTGATCTCGAACAGGATGCAAACCAACGTGTAGGATCATTTTCTAAAGGTATGAGAACAAAATTAAACTTTATCCGAGCACTCTTAAACAACCCTAAAATGCTTTTCTTAGACGAGCCTACCACTGGCCTTGACCCTATTAGTGCCAGGCAGGTAAAAAATATAATACTCCAGAAAAAGAAGGAGGGTGTATCTATTTTTCTTACAACACACAATATGACTGATGCGGACGAACTATGCGACAGAGTAGGTTTCATGGTAGATGGCAAACTGTCACTTATTGAAAGTCCGAAAGAACTTAAGCTAAAACACGGCAAAAAACGTGTACGAATTGAGTACTTAAAAGAGGGTAATCTGTTGCGCGAGGAGTTTGACCTGGCAAACCTGGGTACAAACAATGCCTTCATCAACTTGTTAAATAGTGGGCAAGTGCAGACAATGCATACTGAGGAGGCAACACTTGAGGACGTGTTCATAAAAGCAACAGGAAGGCAACTTAAATGAACCAGCTTTTAACGATGCTTAAATGGGAGTTCATACTGGACCATAGATACAAAATAATCTACATAGCTATGATAGGGGCGATTTTGTATTATATAACATTAGTGGCATTACCAACATTCAACACAACATTCTTTTTGACAATGTTTTTATTTTTTGACCCAACACTCATAGGTATAATGTTTGTTGGGGCGCTCGTTCTTTTTGAAAAAAACGAGAACACGATACAAGCATTAATTGTAACACCTATGCAGACCAGAAACTACTTCCTCGCAAAAATAATATCTCTCACAACACTCTCCATAATAGCTGCTCTTCTCTTTATTTATCTGGCGCATGGTTTTGATTTCAACTACTTCTACCTTTTAACTGGTATAATACTGACGTCCGTCTTCCTCATACTGCTTGGCTTCATAATGGTTTCAAGATGCCGTAGCATAAATGAGTATCTGGTTTTAATGATGGTTGCCATGTTAATCTTGTTTATACCTCCGCTTCTGCAAGAGTCAGGAATATACAAAAACGACATTTTCTACGCCATGCCTTCACAGGCATCTATAACGCTCTTTCAAGGGGTTTTTGGGAGTATATCGATAAACGAAACAATATACGCAACTGCCTACCTTGTATTCTGGATAATGCTCTGTTATTACATATCAAAAAAAGCTTTCTACAAACACATAGTTATGGAGGGCAAATAAATGGTTTATTTCACCAAACTCATGATAAATGACCTGAAAAACATTGCAAGAGACCGTCTCCTTGTTGTCGGCTGTGTGATATCGCCTATAATTTTCATAATACTCTGTAGATCGATAATACCATGGATATCAAAGAACCTGTATCCACTTGAGCCATTCTATCCAATTCTTTACATGATGATGGCGATAATGATGCCGATGGTGTTTGGTTTCGTGATATCTTTTCTTATTATGGATGAACGCGATGAAAACTTGCTGACAGTTCTTCGTGTTATGCCTATATCAAGAACCAGTTACCTGGCATACAGATTATTTTTTGTTTCTCTCATATCATTTATTTTCAACTTATTTTTCCCGTTACTAACTGGTCTGATTGATGTTTCTATTTTGGATTATCTACCTACCGCGATTTTATTTACACTTTTCACGCCAGTCATAGCACTGTTGATAAACAATTTGGCTAACAACAAGATACAGGCTTTTGCACTCTTCAAAACAGCTGGTAGCATATTCTTCCTGCCGCTTTTTGCATTCTTTATTGCAGATAACTGGAAATACATCCTTGGTGTAATACCAAATTTCTGGACATTCATGGCCCTTGATAAATTATTAGAAACAGGAACTCAAGACTATTTGCATCTTGGAGTAGGATATATGTTTCACATTGCATTACTAATAGTACTAATGTATCAATTCAACAAAAAATATTGAATATTATACAAATTTAGCTGTTACAAAGGAATCGCTGTACAAACAATTTTTTATATAACTATATCCAGCAACTTTATTTTGAATATCAATGTCTTACCGGCAAGCGGCGGGTTAAGATCAACAGTTACTTTGTCATCTGACACCAGTGTTATCTTCAGTGGTATTTGTTTTCCGTTCTCCATCTTCATAACAAAAACCATTCCTGGCATAATTTCTTGTTCAGGAGGAAAACAATTCCTTGGTACTTCTTTAACAAAATCAGGATTAGGCATCCCATATGCTTCTTCCGGCGGGATTTTAATTTCTTTTTCGTCTCCTATGTTCATGCCTATAACTGCATCTTCAAATCCTTTGATTAGCTGACCGCCACCTGCAATAAACTCAAGTGGGGCGTTATGTTTTTCTGAACTGTCAAAAATCGTTCCATCCTCTAATTTTCCGATATATTCTACTTTAACTTTGTCTCCTTTTTTTACACATCCCATCTTATAATCTCCTCTGATCTTTTTCCGTTTCTTACCTTAAAAGAACAAAAATTTAAAAGTCCAGTTTTAAATAGAAACTGAAATTTCGCGTCCTCATCCTTTTCTTAGCAATATATGAAATTTATATTTAAATAAATTGTTACCATGCATCAATCAAAAATAAATAATAAAACAACATCTCTTATTGTATGATTGTGGTGGAAAAAGCAACATTCGGGGCAGGCTGTTTTTGGGGTGTTGAAGAGGCTTTTAGGAAAATAAAAGGAGTAACGAAAACCACTGTCGGATACATGGGCGGTACTTTTAAGAATCCAACCTATGGGGATGTCTGTACAGACAAAACAGGTCATGCTGAAGTAGTACAAATTGAATATGACCCAAAAAAAATATCCTATGAAAAATTGTTAGAAACCTTTTGGGAGCTACACGATCCAACGCAGCTAAACAGACAGGGACCAGATTTTGGTACACAATACAAATCAATTATATTCTACCATGATGAAAATCAGAGGAAACTGGCCGAGGTAGCAAAAGATAAACTAATGAAATCAAAAAAATACTCTAAACCTATAGTCACAGAAATAAAAAAAGCAGTAGAATTCTACAGAGCAGAGGAATATCATCAGAAATACTTGCAAAAAAAGGGTTTAGCTAGCTGCAAAATATGACAAAACTAACTTTTTTTTCTTATTCATACTACCATTGATACATATAAATAATCCTAGTTAACTATATAAACCTGGCATTCTTGTTAATGCTGTATTTGAGGGAGGCAAATATGGAAAAACAATATGTTGTGTGGTGGTACAACTACGTCTATGATATTAGTAGAGATGCTACCACCATAGATGAGGTATATGAAAGTGTATCTAATACGCTGAAAGAGATAGATAAACTTAAACTGTTGGAAAAACAGGGGAAAATAAAAGTGAAGCACTCTAAAACATTAAATCCACTTTACATCGAGATCTTGGATAAATCTGTTGAAAAAGAGTTAAAAGCAAATCCGATAGTTGATATTTTAGAAAAATAATGTAATCTAAATTTTTAGATATATTATCTATTAGTAATTATTATGTTTTATATGTCTTTGCCGTCCAAAAGAAGGATGGCGATTTCTTTGAAATGATCTTTTGTTATTTCTGTTATTTCCTCTAAAAAAACTGACTCTTTCATAATCGGGTATCTCGGCTCGTTCTATTTTCAGCTCTTCGTTACTCTGTACTCTCCTGAAGTTGTCATGATCTGGCTGTGTTAATAATGTAACTGCTGTTCCGTTCGCTCCAGCTCGTGCTGTTCTGCCTATTCTATGTATGTATTGCGTTGCTGTTTTTGGTACGTCATAGTGATAAATGTGGGTAACGTTTTTTATATCCAACCCTCTGGCTGCTACATCTGTTGCTACCAGAACATCTGTTTTTTGGTTCTTCAGAGCATCGAGTGATTGCAATCTTTTGTTTTGACTCATTCCTCCATGTATAGCTGAGGCATGGATGCCTTGGTATCTTAGGTTCCTTGCCACTATATCTGATTCTCTTCTTGTAGCGCAGAATACGATTGCTAAACCTGACGTGTTGTTTTTAAGCAGATGTACTAGGATGGAAAATTTGTTGTTTTGCTGGTAGATGTCATAGTAGATTTGTTCTAGTTTACTTTCATCTACATATGATTGGGTTTGTAAAACTACCGGGTTATTCATGTGCTTGTTAATAAACCTATTAACATCTGATAATAATGTTGCGCTGAACATGAGGGTTTGTCTTTTCTTTGGTGCATGTTGTATTATTTGCTCAACATCCTCTATGAAACCCATTTCCAGCATTTTATCAAATTCATCAAGAACAAGAAATCTTACATTTCTAAAATCCATGGTTTTTCTGCGTAGATGATCAAGCATTCTGCCTGGTGTCCCTATTACTATGTCTGATGTTTGTAATTCTTTTATCTGCGGTTCTATCCCTACGCCGCCGTATACACTCGTAGTTTTTATGCCAAGAGGTTTTCCGTAATCTGCGAATACTTCACTTACTTGTATGCATAGTTCCCTTGTTGGGGTTAAAACAACTGTTTGTAGTCTTGCGCCTGGAACGATTTTATCCAATATCGGTAGACAGAACGCCAATGTTTTTCCTGAACCTGTTTCTGATTGTCCTACGACGTCTCCTCCTTTTATTATCTCGGGTAGAGATTTCTCCTGGATTGCAGTTAGTTCCTTGAGTCCTTGTTTATGTATTGTTTCTATGAGTTTTTTGTTTATGTTTAGTTCTTCAAATTTCATTTTCTTTTAACTCCATTTCTTGTATTTTTAATTTTGATAAAAAACAAAAGCAGTCGAATTCCTTAAATCTAAATAACAGATCTGCAGAATGCTGATATTTTATTATTTATCATATGTAACAGAGAGTTCATTGTTTATATAGTTTTGTATCTGTGAATTTGAATGAATTTTTAGATTACTTTCTTTTTGATGAAGTGGACTGTTGAGATTCGAATCTCCGATTTGTAGCTATAATGATTATAATATTTTGCAGATGGAAAAATATAAGTTCTATTCATTGTTATTATATTGTGTTGGGGGACATTATATATGGAACTTGCTACTTGCCCGCAATGTGGTAGCAAACAAATTAGTAGGGAAACCAAAAAAAATATAATTTTAGATAAACCTACAACAGAGTATGTCTGTAGGGTTTGTGGATATCAAGGTGCGCCACTCATCCTCGAAAAATATGAGGGTTTTTTTCAAGGCATCAAATCCGAAGTTCCTGGTTTTATTGGTCCATGGGAGATACAAACGCGCTTGGATAACGGTGAACGAAAGACGTTGTCGATGCTGTGGGAGGATGCACGTGACTGCATACGTTCCTTGCAGCTGAAAAAAGGAGACAGAATCGCTGTTACAGTTGATGAGAAAATCTGGTGCATCGAAAAAATATCTGAATCTAAAAAATAGAAGATGAATGGTGTTTTTCTCTTTTTGAAAAAATGAAGAATAGCAGTAACGCCAATTTTTAGTCAGAGCGATCAAAAGGTCGCAGTGGCGGGCAAGATATTTCTTGAACCATGTCCACGAGATATGTGATTTTTCCTGCATCGCAGATATCAAGGCATTCTCTGCATGAAGAACACGTATCAGATGCGCCAGGCACTAATGCGATAGTGCGGTCAATTCCACGACCAACAAAACACACTGCGTGTTTCTTTTTTATTTCGGCGCAGTAACGGACACAGAGACCACACAGGCTACAAGGGGAATCAGGATTTTCAGTTTGTTTAAACCTTGATTCAGTGATTCCATATTGCTTTGCGATATCGACATGTGCGCCACTAGGAGAAATTGATAGTAATAGTTCTGAAAGGATTCTTCTGATTTTATCTACATTTTCTGTTTTCGTATTAACAGTCAATCCGTTTTCCACTGGGTAACAACAAGATGCGACTAGCTTCTTTCTATTGTTTTTTTCAATTTCTACCATGCAAAATCTGCATGCACCGTAAGGTTCTAATTTATCGTGGTGGCAGAGTGTTGGAATGTTAATTCCTGCCTTTTTTGCTGCTTGGAGTAGATTCGTTCCCTCTTCTGCTTGTACTGCCTTTCCATCTATTGTTAAAAATACATTAGTCATCTAATTCACCTTCTTCGCAGTTTTTTGTTTACCTGTTGTTTTAATTACTGCATTGAATTTACAAACGTCAAGACAATTGCCACATTTTATGCAAAGCTCGCTGTTTATTTTATGAGGTTTTTTCTTTTCACCTGTTATTGCTTCTACTGGGCAATTCTTTAGACATAGTCCGCATGCTTTGCATTTTGCTGGATCTATTGAATAGTTGATAAGTGCCTTGCAGACTTTTGCCGGGCACTCGCCACGTAGATGCGCATCGTACTCATCACGGAAATATTTCAGGGTACTTAGAACGGGGTTTGGAGCAGATTGTCCAAGAGCACATAATGCTGACATTTGTACAACTTCAGCGAGTTCTTCTAAAAGCTCAATGTCTTCTTCAAATGCTTTGCCTTGAGAGACATCATTTAGTATCCGCGACATTTGTCGCAATCCCTCTCTGCACGGAATGCATTTACCGCACGATTCTGACGAGAGAAAATTGACAAAGTATCTGGCTATATCAACCATGCAGGTGTCTTCATCCATGACTATCATTCCACCAGAGCCCATCATGGATCCGACGTTGTACAACTCGTCGAAATCAACGGGGAGATCAAGATACTTTTCAGGGATGCATCCGCCAGATGGACCGCCTGTTTGTACTGCCTTAAGGCGTTTTCCATTGGGTATTCCACCGCCGATATCGTAGATAATTTCTCGGAGTGTGATTCCCATGGGTACTTCAACAAGACCTGTGTTATTCACATTTCCAACTAGGGAAAATATCTTTGTACCTGTGCTGTTTGGAGTTCCCATGCTTGCAAACCATTGAGCACCATTGTTGATTATAAACGGGACGTTCGCCCAAGTCTCAACATTATTTAGACAGGTTGGTTTATTCCACACACCACTGACTGCGGTATGAATGTATTTTGGTCGTGGTTCGCCAACGTGGCCTTCAATTGCGGACATAAGAGCGCTTGATTCTCCAGAAACAAATGCCCCTGCACCGCGATGAACTTTAATGGTAAAGTCAAATCCTGAGCCAAGGATATTTTTTCCGAGCAGTCCATACTCCTCAGCTTGCCTGATTGCATTTTCTGTATTTTCAACAGCAAGTGGATATTCTTGACGAACATATACAAATCCTTCATGGGCGCCTATTGCATATGCGCCAATGATCAATCCTTCTAAAACGCTATGTGGATTTCCTTCCATGAGACTTCGGTCCATGTATGCCCCAGGGTCACCTTCGTCACAGTTGACAATTACATATTTTGGTTCCGCGGGTGCGTTCTTTGTCGTTTCCCATTTTCGTCCAGCAGGAAAACCACCACCACCGCGCCCTCGAAGATTTGCTTTTTTCACTTCATCAAGAACCTGTTGTGGTGTCATTTTTGTGAGTGTTTTTATTAATGCTTTGTATCCGCTGAGAGCAATGTAATCATCAATGCTTTTCGGATCAAGTTTTCTGTTATTTCCAAGAATGAGTCTTGTTTGGTTTTTATAAAATGGTATATCTGTTTCTAGAGTGATTTTTTTTTCGGTCTTTGGTTCTGTATATAACAATCGTTCTACAGGTTTTCCTCGTTGAATTGTTTGGTCTATGATTTCTGCTGCGTCTTCGGGTTTTACCTTCACATAGCAGTAATTGTGTGGATGAATGACGACGATGGGTCCTTTTTCACAGAATCCATGGCAACCGGTTCTTTTCATATCTACCATGTTGGTAAGATTCTGTTTTTTTAGCTGTTCTTCAAATGCTGCTACTACTTTTTCACTTGCATATGCATGGCAACCAGTTCCTGAACAAATTGAGATGCATGTTTTTTTTGTGTCTCTTTGTTCTTGGAGCTTTTGTCGGTATTGTTCTAATTCCTTTGCTGAAGAAAATTTTGTCATGTTTGTATCTCCTAGCCTTGTTTTTGTGGTGTTGGTCTTTGGGCAATCGGTGCAAGTTTTTCTTGTTCTTTGGTCATTGCAATCTCTCCAACAAGGTAAGTTTCAAGAATGTCTGGTACTTGCGATGGTATTAATTTTCCATGGTATTCATTGTCGACCATCATTACTGGCCCAAGCGCACAACAACCAAGACAGTTGACACTTTCAAGAGTAAATTTCATGTCTGGAGTGGTTTCTCCAGATTTTATGCCAAGATATTGTTCAGCGGCATCAAGAATTTTAGGTCCATTTCGTACGTGACAAGCAGTGCCTAAACACACTCGGACAAGATGTTGCCCGTGCGGTTCAAGACTAAATGATTTGTAAAACGTAGCAATGTGCAGTATCTGGGACATAGGT
>Ga0172363_10002822_pt1 | contig 14037 bp, 19 predicted proteins | sample LakKivs2_kivu2a2_FD_114541 | JGI IMG/M metagenome (GOLD analysis project Ga0172363, IMG submission 114541) | Sediment microbial communities from Lake Kivu, Rwanda - Sediment s2_kivu2a2 | ecosystem: Environmental > Aquatic > Freshwater > Lake > Sediment | place: Rwanda: Western Province, Lake... | reverse complement strand
TTGGATTATATAATAAAAAATAAAGTATTAAAAGAACATTTGGAAAATTATTTTAAATATTTATTTATACAAGCAAATGATTTTATAAATAAATATGAAGAAAAAACTAAGTAATAAAGTGTCCCAATATTCACCGAAAAAGGTGTAATAAAATTTTTTTATCTGGACTCCAACCCATATTTTTCCAACATTTAACAAAACCATATAAACCCTTATAATATTCATTTAATGTATACCATTGATAAAAATATTCGCCAGATGAACCTCCAGAAATATGAGATATAGCATAACCATTATATAAATAATAAGCATATTCAAAAAAAGAAAAAAAGTTAATATCATTAATTGTTTTTTCTTTTTTATCAACCCAAGAATTATTAGCACTCATTACAGAATTTTCAATCAGTTTTATTTTTTTATTTAAATATAGCATTGTATTTGATGAAATTTTTTTTTTTCAATTAAGGGAAAGTTTTTTAAATTTGATGAATCAATATTTTCATATGCTCCTATAGTTTTTGTAATATTTATTAAAAATAAATTTTTGTCTATATTGTTATTACTTTCATTGTATATTTGACTAATAGTATTTGTAATAATTAATTTTATTAGTAAAATTAACCATATAAAAACAATTAATAAAATTATAAAAATAGTTAGAGACGATATATTTTTATTCATTTAATAAGTATGTTATATAAATAATTTAATATTTTTATTTTATTATATTTATTTAATAAATTATTATTATTTATGGTAAAAAAGAATAATTTGTTAAATCACCTATATATCTATATTCTTGAGTATATTCTTCTAAATGTCCAGCTAATACTGTTATTGGTGTTTGAGATTGATAATCAAAAATTTTATTTATAATTGCACCACCAGCCACATATATTTCATCTAAACCATACATTGTTATTTCATTTGGTGAACCATTGGATTTTAATATAGGTTCAATATATATTATTGTTTTAATTGGACCTAAATCTCTAAATGTTCTTAAAGAATCAGAAAAATACTGCATATAATACATTATAAATTTTTTATTGTTTTTTTTATATTTAATTTCAACAGAATTAATAATCCCATAAAAATTACCAAATCCAATTAAGAAATTTTTAGTATATATATGTTTCTTTGTTGAATTATCAATTGTAAAATACTTTAAAAAAAATTCTTCAAAAGCCTTTTTTACTTTTTTATAAAAATGCCTTCTACTAGTTATATCACTTAATTCAATACTTCTACCAACACCATTAGAATTAAGAGAACAAAATAAATCTGATGCTATACTTACATTTTCTTCTAATGTATTTTGATTAATTTTATCAGATAAATATTTTAACAGTAAAAATATTCTTCTTTTGTATTCTTTCATATAATCAACCGGAGGAAAAAATATATCCATTAATAAAAAAACTTATTTGTGTCACAAGAATCAACACTAGTAATTCTTTGTATTAAAAAAGCATTTAATTCAGATGTTTTTTCACAACTAATTGTTGAGTCTGTAGCAATTTGAATATCAAAATAATCTTTGTACTCATCAATAAATTTTTGTAAATAAATATTTATAAATGTGGTTGTTACATAATTATAACCTTTATCATATCTTTCTGCTCTATTATCTTTTACATAAAATCTCCAAAAAGAACCATCGGAAACAGATGAATAACATTCAAATCTTTTTGTATCACCATTTTTTCTATAATTACAATATAAAACAACGTGTGTTCTTCCATCATCTCTTCTTTTTTTATAAAATCTACTTATTGAAAATTGATATTGATCATTACTTGTGGAACTTTTAGTCCAACTTAAAAATGGGATAGAGTGACCAGATTTTAATCCAACAGGTATTTTTATTTTATAAGTTGGTTCCGTTTTTTTAATATAATAAGCTCCATCTGAACTATCAAATCCACTTAAATCAATAAGTTTTCTTACTTCAAATTTAGTACTGTCCGTCATTATATTATAAATATATAATTTATAAAAATATTTTTATAGAATAATATTTTGTTTTTGTTGTTTTTTATAATTTTTTTTTTCATCATAATAGTTTTTAATTCTAAATATCACATTATCAATATTATCTTCAGGATTTGAAATCTTCAAAATATTATTTATCAAATCATAATATTTTTGTAAAAAAATTTGTTGAATTTGTTGTTCCAAATACAAAGTCATTGGAGGTCCAGATTTATTATAGGGATTAGAAACTGAATATTCTTTAGATATATTATAATTATGTTCTAAATCATTTTTATTTAAAAAATATTTATCCATTGCTTTTGATTTGCATATTAATTTGTATTGAGGTAAACAATTACAATTTTTACATAATCTTATTCCAAATATTAAATTCATACGTGCTCCCGGTTGATTACAATCTTCACAATTATATGGCATATGGTATTTATACATAATATTTATATTATTATTTTTTCTAATTTTTAATTTAATAGCCCAAATATTTTTATATAAAAAGATATGACATTAAAATTTGGATTGAATCTGAGGGTGAAATTATATTTGATTGTGGTATTGCCAATACAAAAAATATTTCAAGAATTTAATTTAATTCTCAATATTTTAATTTAATAAATAAATGTCAAGAACTAAGATTTTTAGTTATTGAAATTCCAAAAAATAAATTTGAAGATTGGATAAATATAAATTTATCAATTGGATATATTTATTCGGATACATTCGTTAGAAATTCATTAAAATCAATAAATTATAATATATTGTATGAAAAAATTCAATAAAACAATATGTTTCTTTTTAGTATAATATCAATTTAATATTATGAATAAAATATTATATATACCATATATAGTATAATTAAAATATATCAAATGAATAATGATTTCTTTATTATTGGAAAATCTAAAGTTAATTTTTGTGAACCTGATTTTTGTACTCAAGGGATTGGAGAAATGTGGAATGTATTAAGTTCATTTGGAATGGTTTTTTTTGGTTTATATGGGATATATAAAATTAATTTAGAATCTTTATCTGACAACAATAAAAATTATTTAAACAAAAAAAAAATAAGTATTTTGTATTTGTTATTGGTATTAGTTGGATTTGGTTCAGTATATTTTCATTGGGAATTAAGTCCTTTTGCTCATTGGGTTGATATTATATTTATATCGATGATTTTGTTATATTCACAATATTTACTTTCTTTTAATTCTAATAATATTTTTCTACACAAAGTAAAATATTTGGGATTATTTTTAGGGCATTTGGTAACATCAATATACATTCCACAAATTCATATTTTTTTATTATTTGGTTCAGGATTTGTCGTTAAAAATTTAATTGAATATAAAATTGATAATAAGATTTTTTTAACCCAATCTACCACCAATTCAAATGATTTAGTTAAAAATTATGAATCTATTAAAAAATATTTTACTTTAGCATTAGTACTATGGGCTATTGATTATTTTGGATGTAAATTTATTACACCATATCATACCCATTGGATTTTTCATATTCTAATAGGATATGTTTCATATAAAACTATTGAATTAAATAAATATTTTAATCATACAAATGAAAATTAATTTTCATAAATATAAGTGTCTTTACACCCTTGAAGATTTAAAATGAGACAAAATAAATCTTTAAGGTTTGCTTCTTTCAAAGACTGCGTAAATTTTGATTTATGTTGAAGCGACACCCCCAACTGACTTTTTGTTTTTTGTGCTTTTATTTACCTTTTCTTTTGTAGATTTTATTTTTTTATTATTTTCATTTCTTAATTTAACATTATCATTATTTGCAGAATCCCTATTCAAATCAAACACAATATATTTATTATAAAATGATTCTACCAAATCATTTTGTTTTGTTAATATTTGTTTATAATTTGAAGAAATATTTTGAAGAGTAGTATAATATTTTCTTAACATTTATATTTAATATGTAATTATTTATGTATAGTTGATATTAAATAAAATAATCAATTTTTTGAAAAAGTATATTAAATATCGCATATAAATTTTTTACGATAAATAATATTCCAACATATCCAAAAAATAAAAATATAATAATCCAAATTAATCCCATAAATAAATTTATAAATAAATGAAATATTGAGAATCGTATAGGTATTCTGGGTTCTTCATAATGATGGTAAATATACGAATAATCACTTAAATCATTATCATACATTAAATTTTTTTTATTATTTCTTAAACAAATACTACAATTGTTATTTAATTTGATTGCACAATCTTGACAATATTTATATTTACATTTGGAACATAAAATTATAATACCATCCAATTCTAAACATATTAAACATAATTTATCTTCTTCAATATTATTTATTAATAATTTGGCATCATTATTATTAAATAAATAATTATTTTTTATTTCTATATCATTATTACTTAAATTTATATCTCCCATTTATATTTTGTAATTATTTTAATTTTAGCAAATATAATAATTTATAATAAAATTTACTAATCAATTTATAATATAGTATAAATATATAATAAGATATATTTAACATATGATATCAATTGTATCTAAACCAGAAAGAATAACAAATGGAGAAACTTTAAAAATTAAATTGGATATTGAGGGAAAAGTTAATTTGGCCACTTATAAAAATATGTATTTTAATCTTACAATAAAAAAAAATGGTGGTACTCATGGGTCTACAATCCTATATCCTTTAAAATTCATTGGATGTCCATTGGAATGGGAGGTAAATCCATATTCATATGGAAGTGATGGTACATTTAATGTAATTTGTACTCTTCAAAATAGTTTAAATCAAATTTGCACAACAACATTTGTTGTTGAACCAGATTGTGCAGTTAGTAAAGCTTCAAGTTGTAATAATATTACAGGAATACTTCATAATATAAATATGAGAAAAGGGATTGTAAAAAAAATAGAAGAACAACCAGAATATGTAAAATCATTTCAAATACAAAAACCATCCCAAACATCAATTTATGATATTAACTATAAAGAAAAACAAATAGAAAAATCATCACAACCAAATGAATTAAATTCTCAATTAGTTTCCTCAGTTAAAGTTCAACGTGCTTTTAAAAATGTTTAATTTATTAAAAAAATATTTATTTAAAAAAATATATATTTAAATATATATTTAAATATGAATTCAAGTGATCCAATTAATTTAAAAGAATTAAATCGTTTGTGTAATTTAACTAATTTCACTAATTTAAAAGAATTAGAAACATTTATTAATTTTGTTAATAAATTTGATTCGTACGAAAGTTTTTTTAAATTTATGATGATAATGAAAACTATTCCTACTATTGAACAGATAGATAATTTGGCAAAATCAAATGATAATTTACCAATATTTGAATCACTTCAAACACAAGGATACTTTAAATTACTTTGCCCAATACAAAAATATCATTTATTTGTATCTGCATGTTCGCATGATTCGATTGATATAGCAATGTTAATTTTCAATAATAATATTGATTTAGAAGGAGTAAAAGAATTAATGTTAAATTATTTAGCTCAAGTGGGAGGTAATGTTGAGTATATAATATTTAGAAATATTTGGGAAAAAAAAGTTATAGATTTTAATCCAAATGAAATTGAAGAAATATTTTTTTCAATATTAAAATCTTCTAACTTAGAATTTGCCGAATGGTTTTGTTCATTGAATTTGATTGATTTAAATGTGGATAAAATTAAACAAAAAATTGGTTTGGAAATATTAGCTTCAGCTAATAATTTGGATGATTATCAAATGGCAAAATTTATTTGCTCAAAATATGCAAATAAATAAAATTTATCTTGTTCTAACTTTAGTAGCAAAATGTTCATATATTCTTCTTCTTATATCCATTCTTAAACTTAATTCTCGTTCTAAATCCTCTGGTGCTCTAATGTTCATAGGGTGATATGGAATTAATAATCCAAAATGAATATTTTCTTTTTGAATTATAACCAAATGATCAATTTTGTCTCTGATATCTACTCTGGCGCTTGCACTAGCATTAGCACCAACACCAGTCCCACTCCCAATCCCAGCTCCTGGGTCAAATTGTCCTGTAATATTTTTAAACCCATAGTCTTTATCTACTTGCACAACAATTATTCTGGTATTAAAATTATCCGCATACACTTGACCAAATGATTGTGTATCTGGAATGTTTGGGTCTCTTAAAGCGGCTTTTAATTGTGTAATTGTTTCAGAATCAAGTCCACTGTTGTCTAAAAAACTATCACCTAAAAAAAGCATTGATTCTCTAAAGTTAGCAAAATTTATACGGGAAGATTCTCTTACTCCGCTTATAGAGGATAAATCTCTAATCTTATCTGCCTTATTAGACATTAAACTATAAATAAATAAAGAATTTAAAAAACAATTACCATCTCCTCTTGAATCAATATACATTAATTTTGAATCTCTATCAATAGCTTCAACAAATTCAAATGAAGCACCAAAAGTATCTCCTAAATTTCCAGTAACCAAATCCATATATGCAATTCTTTGCATAATTTGTTCATCAGTAAGTTCATAAGTTGGGTCCAAACCATAATTATATTCTATAATTTCTCCAATAGACTCAAATATTTTATAACCCTTTTCAGGTTCTCTGCGTGCTGTTTCTCTTGATTCCCTTTCTCTTGCATTTTCAAATGTTCCAATACGTCCCAATAATTCATCACGATATCCAGAAAATTCCTTAACTATTTTTTTATGACTTTGTGGTCCAGAACCCAATTGAGTATTTTTAATTTGTAAGTATTTATTTTTATATTTTAGATATTTATTTTTATAATCCATATGATTTCAGGTATATATATTATTATACTAAAATATTTTTTCTTAATTCACAATTTGAAAAAAAAGTTTTATTTTCCATATCAGTCAAAATATCTAAAAACATTGGGAATAAAAAATTACCGTGAGTTATTATAATAATATTTTTTTCTTTGCGATTCTTTAACCAATTAATAAACCACTCACACCTTTGAATAACATTTGTTTTTGGTTCCAAACCATTAAATTTATCATACATCAAATCTTGATTATTTTTAATTTTATCAAAATTTACAAATTTATATTTTTTTCTTTTTTCTGAAATGGGCATTCTTTTATGACAAGGTTGATTTATATGTTCTCTAATTTCATCAAGAGATATAGTTGAAATATTTTCACATTTTTTTTTATCAATAACATTAATATACGTTTCTAGTGTTCTATTTAATGGTGAAACTACAATCAAATCTATGGAATCAATAATTTTTTCATTTTCTAATTTTTTTTTTAATAATTCACATTGCTCTAACCCTTTTAATGTTAAACAAGGATCTATTATTTCATAATTTGATTCAGATAAATTTGATAAAGATTCACCGTGTCTTATCCAATACAATTTTTTAAAATTATTATTTTTATTAACCAACATAAAATTCTAAATATACCCAACATAAAAATTTTATATTGGGTTAATAAAAAATATTTAATAACAGTATAGATTAGTTTTTTTTTATTATGTAATTTTAGATAACTAAAATTTATGAACAATGAATTTATACATATAAATAATAATTCATATTATATGTATGATATTGAAAGTAATCTATTTATCGAAAATGAACCAGAAAATATTATAAATAATAACTTTGATATATCTAGACCTTTTTATAAAATGAAAAAATCTATATCATATCCAAGTAAAATTAATAATTATGAAATAGAGTTAATATCATTTAATAATCCAATTATTTATCATAATAAAAATATTAATAACCATACAAATCAACAAAATCAAACAAATTTTAATAATTTTAAAAATATAAATAATCCTGTTAATCTGAATGAACAAAATAATTCGGATAATTTGGATAATTTGGATAATTTGGATAATTCAATAGTACAAACTGAATTATTAATTGAAAAATCTAATTATGAAAAATTTCAAATCCAAATTATAAAAATAATTAATTTTACTGGTTTAAATAAAATAAATAAAATAGAATTGTTAAATAAACTTTTATCAGTATTTTTACATATTTTCATTATGGTTACATTTGAAATTTATTTTTATTTTAATTATGTTGTTCACATAGAGAGAAATGAATTTCTTAAAAAAATAAATTCATATCTAAATCAAATTGAATCGAATGCTAATTTTAATCAAATACAAAAACAGATTATAAAAAATATTATTGAATCACAAAATTATGGAATAGAATTTATAAATTATTTATATGAACAATATATGGAATCTTTACAAGAACAAAAAAAAATATTACATCAACTATTAATACTTGCTTGTAAAATGGGAGGTATTATTGGAATAATTTTATTGATACTATTTGGTTTTGGATTAGCCAATAGAAAAAAAATAAAATGGAAATGGATTTTATTTGAAAATATATTAATGTTTATTCTTTTGGGAATATTTGAATATTTATTTTTTACCTATATTGTTTTACATTATAATCCAATTACTGATGCTGAAATTAAATATTTTGTTGCTGATAACCTATATAATTATTTTAATTCAACAATGTAACAAAATCATATTATTTAATTTATTAAACACGTTTTAACATTTGAATTGAATTTGAATAAATTTTTTTACCACATTCAATAAAATCAATTTTTTTTAATCGAGCTATTTCTTCCACAATATATCCTGTATCTGATGGAATAGATTCTTTTGATGGTCTTATTGGCATAAAAGGTGCATCTGTTTCAACAACTAACATATCTAATGTAATTAAATTACTTTTAATCACATTAACCAAATCCTTATTTCTTCTTAAATCAAATAGCCATCCAGTAATTCCCAATTTAAATCCTAATCGAACCAATTCTAATGCTTGAGTTAAATTACCAGTAAAACAATGTACCAAACCATTTGAATAAGATTTATTTTTTAATAATCCAATAAAATCATCCCAAGCATCTCTACAATGTAAATATAGAGGTAGATTATATTTTTTAGCCAAATCAATTTGTAATCCAAACACTTCTAATTGTTTTTCTTTAGGAGAAAACATTCTATTATAATCTAGCCCACACTCACCGATACCATAACATTTTGGATTTGTTATATTTGATTCTAAAAATTCAATATCAGAATGTTTGAATTGTTTAGCATTATGGGGATGAATACCCAAAGTAAAATGCATATTTGGATATTTTTTTTCGATTAACAAAATTATTTTAGACTCTTTAATACAATTTGATATACATACAACCTTATCTACTCCTGAATTATATGATTCAGACATTAAATTTTCTAATTTTAATTCAGGATATCTTGACTCATTTGCAAAGTTTACACCAAAATCTACTGTATAAAATGTATCTGTATCAGTCATTTTTAATTAATTATATCTGTAAAAATAACCATATAATTAATATTTTTCAATTTTTTAATAAAAATTTTTTTTTGAAATACTTAAATTTGTTAAAATGTTATTTTGTATAATTGAATTTGGTATTACTGATATTTGTTTGTGTTGATTAATTAGTGTGGTATAATATAAATTAAAATCTATAACCCTACCAGAAGTTACATTCAAATTACCCAATGGTTTTAATGTTATTAAATCACCAATTTTAAATAATTTAGCCAAAGCAATATATACACCAGAAATAATATTTTTTAATGTTTCTTGAAAAGCTAAGCCCAAAGCTAACCCAATAGAACCTAATAAAGTAAGTATAGTAGCTACATTAAAACCCAAATTAACTAATGATACAATAAATCCAAATACAATAATTGTATAATAAACTATCCAATTCATTTGATAATAAATTAAATTATTATTTAAAGTATCTTCATTTAATTCTGATTCTTGATATAAATTTGATTCTTGTTCAAATTTAGAATCTTTATCAAAAAATGTTTTTGACGAATCAATTAGTTTAAGTTTAGAACCGATTGTACTAGATTTATAATATTCTGCCATAATATAAAAAATTATAAAAATAAATATTGATAACAATATATTTGGCAACATATTAACTATTCCATCAGTAAACATTTTTAATTTATCCATTAAATATCCTATATCAATCATTATTATTTTACTATATAAAATAACAAATATAAAAATATTATTTTATAAATATTAATTAATCCAATTTACTTGTGCAAAAAGCATTACCGATTAAATCAACCATTACAGTACATTTGCCTGAATTATAACACTTTGAATAGGATTTGGAATCATATTTTGAACAAGAATCATATCTATGACATATATCAAAATGTTCTCCTGTAGTATATAAGTTTATTATAAATAATAAAACTAACAACAAAATAATAAAAATAATTTTTAACATAAAAATAATATCTATTTATATTTATTTATATATTTTTTATCCAAAAATAAAAATAAATTATTCATTAACTTCTCCTTCTTTATCATTAGAATAAAATTTATTTAATGGTAAAGGATAGGGATTCATATATGATTGAAAAAAATAATTGTATAGTCCAGGATTTGTGGTAAAATTTTCTTTCATTACAAATACATAAAATAGTACCAAGATTACTACAAGTACTAAAATAAAATTTATTACTTCCATTTTATAAAGATATATAATAATCTAATATTTTAATTATTTTATTAATTTATAATTTTTATTTGAATGTTTATATTGAAATTTTTTAATTTTATTTAATTCCATTACTTCATTTGAACAAAAAATTTGTTTTAATTTTTTTGGTATTGGACAAATTTTCAATTCATTATTTAAAATTATTTTTTCAATAGAATTTGGCAAATTTATCAAGTTCTGTAATTTTTTATTTGAATTGGCATTTAGAATTTTAATGCCATCTGGTAAATAATCTAATTGGGATAAATTTGTATGTGAACAAATTAATTCTACAATATTCCAAGGAAGATTATCTAATCTTTCTACTAATGTCCAAGAACAATTGAGAACTTTTAATCCAATTGGTAAATTATCCAATTGAACCAAATCATTTCTAGAACAATTCAAATAAATTAATGTAGTTGGTAAATTGTCCAATTGTACAATCAAATTAGCAGAACAATCTAATTCTTCCAATCCAAAATTAAGATTATCTAATTGAGATATTTTATTTTTGAAACAATTTAATTTTTTAACATTTGGTTGAATTCCATCAATTACCTTTATTAGATTAGAATGAATAATTAATTCAATCGTATTAACAAATTTACTAAAATCAACATATCCAGTTATATCCATACCAGAAATGTCTAACCTATTAACATTTAAATTTTTTTCATTAAATATCTGTAAAGTATTATTCTGCATAAAATTATAATTAGATAATATTTTAATATTTTATTTCAATTTTTACAGACAAAATTATAAAACATATAAATTTAATTTAAAAATATTTTTTTCATTAATTAAATAATAAATGGAAAAAGATAATTATAAATTAAAATATATAAAATATAAAAAAAAATATCTTGAATTAAAAAAAATTCAAAATAATTTAAATAATATAGCAAATAAAATAATAATACTTCCAAATGAATATTCTTTATTAAATAATCAAAATAAAGAAAAATTTGAGATATATGAAAAAAATGACTTTGATATTCCAATCTCATATATAAAAAAAGAATATTTAAAAAAAATCAATGGAGGAAATAATCAAAACATTTCTGAAACTAGTACAAATAAAGAAGAAGATTTAATTATAGAAAATGAAATTATTACTCCAAATGAGTATTATTTATTATCAGATACAAATAAATCAAAATATGAAATAAATGAATCAGATTATGATAAATTTCCAAATCGTGTTGTTCCAAAAAATTATAAAAGAATAGGATAAATTAAATATTTTTATTTTGTCAAAACAAATCTTATCTTATTAATCAAAACTTTTTGAATAGAATCATTAGAAATTTTTTTAATTGCCTCTTTTTCATAGTAATTAGTTTTTTTTATAAAAGAACTTAATACATCTTGTAATATTTTTTTAATTTTTTGTGTACCTGGTATTATTTTAACCTTAAATTTGTAAGATAATAATGCTGAATATGGTGATAGAATTGGAATAGCATATTCAATTTGTTCTTCCTTATCAACTTCAGGTTTAAATCCTTCCTTTCCAATTATTTTAAATAATATACCAAATCCCAATTCCATACGATCTACGCGAATAAAATTCTTTTGCCCACGAATAATGAAACTTCCCTTAGTAACAAATTCACCAGACTCTGGGGTTTTTGATACTTGAGAAGGTCTTACCCAATATGCTGAATTAGATACTCCTGTTTCCCAACATTTTGTATGGGCGATAAGAAAAATACCACATTCTATTAAACTTTTTGGATATGATTCAGGAATATCATATTTTAAAGGATTTTTAATTAAACCAGAACCAGAACCAAATGATTCTGAATGAATATAAATATCATCCACATCCATATATCTTTTAACTAAGAGTTCATTTTGGTCAGCTGTTTTACCACTAACAAATAATAAACCATCAGACGTATAAAACCAATTAAATTGTTCAAACCAATTAGGCTTGGATTGACCAGGAACTTCATACTTTGGAGAATTTTTAATTTGTTCTTGAACTGTATTATCATTTTTATTATTGGGTTTAGATAATATTTTTTTATGTTTATTTAATAAATTCGTGGCATTTGTTAGTTTTGAAGTAATTTTTTTAATTTTTAAAAATAATTTTTCTCTTCCAACAAATACAGATTCCGAATAATCCAATTCAAATTCAATTCCTTCTAAAGTAAATTTAATAATTTTTTTATATGGAATTATTGTTATTGTTTTACAGCGGGGACACTTTTAAATGACACGATTTTATAGTATATAAATACTTCACCGCCTTATTAATGTAAAATGTCCCAGTCATCACTGTAAAAATTTGGTTTCACCCATCAAGATTTAGTTATTGTTAATTAATGTTTTACATGGGGATGAATTTATTAACGTTTCTTCCTTTCTTGTGAAAGGTTCAGGACGTTTTCCTGTTTTTTTTATATGTTCTGCTATGTTTAACATATTTTGAACTGCATTTTTATCTCGGTTATGAATAATAGTACATAATAACGGGTTTAATTCTCCTTCTGGATTGGAAACTGTATGTTTCAATAAACCATTTACTAATGTTTTTTTATTCTTCTTTTTATCTCTGGGTTTGTTTGATGCTCTTGTTAAAAATTTGTCTAATTCCTGATGACAACAATTACATAATTTTGATGTTCTAAATTCATTTATTAAAAAGACTTTATAACCAGCATTTTTAAATATTCTCCTAAACTTTTTACAAATACTTGGTTCTAAACCTTTCATATTGTGTTGTCCTTCATCGTGGTCACCAAATACAATAATTACTTTATCTGGAGTTCCAAATTTATTCTTAAAATTTTCAATCATTTTTGCTTCTGATTTTTGTGTGTTTATAAATCTATTTAATTTAAATTTTCTAAAAAATTCTTGTTGATAATATTTGTATAATGTCTTATTAATTTTATTCTTTTCTAAAATATACTTTTTAAATTCATCATAATTAACGGTTTTACTATTTAAAACACTTAATGTTGATTCAATTTGTTTTATTGTTTGATTATTAATTTTAGTTTCGGTATTAACTTTTTCTGTTATTTTCATATATTTTTTAGTTCTAGTTTCTAATCTTCTTTGATTTTGTGTATATCTAAATGTTTCCAATTCATTATTTTCATTTTTTGAACCGCAATATATCAAATCACCTCCATCATTTGGGTCAATTGTGACAATTTTCATTTTCTTTTGTTCTTCTGTTAATTCTGCTTTTTCGATATATTTACAATCTAATTGCTCTTTATACTTTTTACCTTTTTGTTTTTTTACTGGATTACCTTTATCATCAACTCTAACAAATAAAATGCTTACTGAAACTCCATCTGTTTTTATCATATAGTTAAATTGATATTTATTTTTCTTAAACACTCTTTTATTAGTTCTAAAAAAATAATCCCATAACAATTTTTGATTGTTATTCTGTTTATAATTATAATTATCAATAT
>Ga0172363_10002818_pt1 | contig 14050 bp, 12 predicted proteins | sample LakKivs2_kivu2a2_FD_114541 | JGI IMG/M metagenome (GOLD analysis project Ga0172363, IMG submission 114541) | Sediment microbial communities from Lake Kivu, Rwanda - Sediment s2_kivu2a2 | ecosystem: Environmental > Aquatic > Freshwater > Lake > Sediment | place: Rwanda: Western Province, Lake... | reverse complement strand
TTTGAGTTTTTGCACATAGGCATAAGTTAATACCTGATGAAGGTCAAACTTGCAGAGGAAAATCGTTCACCGAAACGGAAATAGTAACGGTAGCAGATTCATGATTTATAGAGGAAAAGTAAGAAGATAAAAAAAGCGAGAGCGATAATATGCATATAAGTGCAAGATTAACAAATATTTACTGAGAAACTGAAAGACTTTTATCTTTATCCTTTTGTCTTTTGTCTTTCAACTAAAGGCTGAAGGGAAATAGTTTCAAACTAAAAATTATGAAAATCCGGGTTGCACAAATAAGTTCTGTCCTGCTGCAGGTACTTTGTTCAAATGCACTCCTGGCACAGGCTCTTACTGCTACTGAAATCGTAAGAAAAGCTGATGAAAAATTCAACGGGGAGAAAAGCAGCTACAGTGTAATGTCCATGACAGTGATAAGACCCGAGTGGCAAAGGACCATTGAGTTTAAAAGCTGGACGCTCGGAAGCGATTACGCACTGACACTGATCACTGCCCCACCGAAAGAAGCAGAACAGACTTTCCTGAAAAGGGGCTCCGAAATGTGGAGCTGGAATCCTTCGATAAGCAGGCTGATAAAACTGCCTCCTTCAATGATGTCACAGGGCTGGATGGGATCGGATTATACAAACGATGATATTCTGAAGGAATCATCAGTTGTTACTGACTATATCCATGAAATTGTCGGAGAAGAGAATATTGGAGAACATCTGTGCTACAAAATTAAACTGACTGCAAAGGAAAATGCTTCTATTGTCTGGGGTAAGCAAATCCAGTGGATTGATAAAAAGGATTTTCTCCTGTTAAGGGCAGAGTTATATGATGAGGACGGGTACCTGGTAAGAACCGAAACAGGTTCAGATATTAAGATCTTGGATGGGAGATTAATACCTTCAAGAATTGAGCTGGTCCCTTCAGAAGAGCCTGAAAATAAAACCGTCCTTGAGATCCGCGAGATAGAATTCAATATCCCTGTCGGGGAGGACTATTTTTCGCAACAGAATATGAAACGAGTACGCTGATATAGATTAAGAATAAAACATGTTATGTTATGGGGCTGAATGTTTTGGGTCTAAAGTCAATCATCAGCCTGTACGCCGCGGCTGCGGCGTACAGGCTGATGATTAAATAATTTCTGACATGAAAGAGACATTTAAGATAGCATGGAGAAATCTGTGGAGGAACAGGCGCCGTACTTTTATCACATCCGCATCTGTCTTCTTCGCAGTATTTTTCGCTGTCATCACGAGATCAATCCAGCTTGGTAGCTATGATCACATGATTACCAATTACATTGAATCATTTACCGGCTATTTACAGGTTCAGCATATAAAATACCAGGATAATCCCCTGATTGATTATTCGTTCGATTACAATGACTCCACCGCAGTTGCAATCCTGGGGATTGATAAGGTCGTTTCTATTACTCCGCATATCGAATCTTTCACTCTTGCCTCCAGCGGAACCCAGACCAAGGGTGTGGCTGTACTGGGTATTGATCCTGTCAGGGAAAAGAACTTTTCAAAGCCTGAAAACAAGCTTGTCAAATACAGAATTACCGGTGAGGCAGTAAAACAAATGAATGAGGCCGGCAACATTCCGGAGGCTGTCCTGAGAAAGATAACAGAGAACCTGGACAGGTCTTATTCGTCATCTGCCAGGCTCGAGCTTGAGCTGGGACTTTCAGACAGCGATATTGAGCTTTATCTGCCGGAGATAATCAAGTACATTAAGGTGCCAAACAGATTCCTGGCAAATGATGACAACGGCATTCTCGTATCTGACAGGCTTGCCAGTTATTTAAAGGTGGTTATAGGGGATTCTGTAATTCTAATGGGACAGGGATACCATGGTGTTTCAGCAGCCGGTATATTCCCGGTGAGAGGAATAATAAAAATGCCTGTACCGGACATTGACAGCAGGATGATCATAATGACGATCCCTGCAGCCCAGAAATTCTTTGATGCCCCTGGAAAGATAACTTCGCTGGCGGTCAACCTTACAGATAAATCAGAGCGGACACTGAAAAGTGTCCGGACAAAGATCAACGCCTGCCTATCAGGCAAAAATACAGTGGCCAAAACCTGGTATGAACTAAACCCGGTTTTGTATCAGCAGATCAAGGGCGACAGTCAATCCGGTATGTCAATGCTCGGGATTCTCTATTTTATAATTTTCTTCGGCATATTCGGGACAGTCCTTATGATGATCTCCGAACGAAAGAGAGAATTTGGTGTCATGGTAGCAATAGGTATGCAGAAGAAAAAGCTTAAAAGGGTTGTCACAATTGAAATGATATTACTTGGTGCTACAGGATTAATATGCGGATTAATTGCCAGTGTGCCGCTTATATTGTACTTCTACTATTACCCTGTTATATTGAAAGGGGAAATGGGTAAATTGATGGAAGACTGGGGATGGGATGCTATAATGCCTGCCGCCTGGTTCGGCCCTTATTTCTACTGGCAGGTTGTTTTTGTTGTCCTGATGGTAATGCTGGCAACATTTTATGCTTTAAGAAAAATAGGTAAACTGAAAGAAATTGAAGCCCTGAAAAGCTAAAACAAAAAGCTATGATAATATGGAACATTGCATGGAAAAACGTGTGGCGTAACAGAAGAAGAAGCCTGGTGGTAATAGCAGCCGTGACCATCGGCATTATTTCCGGGGTACTTCTTATTGGGATCTGGTTAGGCTGGACTGAGCAACGCCTGCATGATGCTATATATAATGAAGTATCCCATGTCCAGGTGCACAACAATGCCTACCTTAAAAATGAGGAGATTGATCTTACTGTAAAAAATCCTGATGAGATAACCCGCCGTCTCGATTCTCTGCAGGAGGTTTCGGGTTGGGTCAGGAGGACAAAGATAATTGCTATGGCAAATACTCCATGGGCAACTACAGGTGTAATCCTTTATGGCATCGATCCGGAAAAAGAAAAACAGGTGACTGAAATCTATAAGAGAATCTTACCGGGTGCAGGAGCATATCTTGATACCAATAACCGGGGAGACATACTTATCAGCGATAAAACTGCTGAAACACTAAAACTTAAGCAATACATTGTTACTGACGGGATCATTGAAAAATTGACTGGGGAGAAAATACCTGAAACAGTTCTTACACAATTAAAAGAGATTAAAGATCAGCGATTCAGGTCACCCAAAGATTTCCGTGAAGCATTAAGAGGTGTTTTCAATAAGAAAGAATTAGACCGGTATGGTTCCCTGATCATGGACAGGGCACTTGATTACAGGTTAAAAAACAAGATACAGATAACGATGTCGGATCTGAATGGCAACCCCGTTCAGGGAATCTTCAGGGTATGTGGAATATATAAGACGACAAATACAAGTTTTGACCAGGCCTGTGTTTTTGTCAACGCCGGAGAACTGGCAAAACTTTACGGAAGCGAAACTATTCTCACTCATGAGATCGCGGTGTTACTGAAAAATATCGATGATTGTGAAATCGTGAAAGAAAAGCTCGGCAGCATTTCACCGGATAACTCAGCCATGACCTGGAGGGAGCTGGCTCCGGATGCCGCCCTGATGAATGATTTCATGATTCTGTATTATTTCATTTTTATAGGAATAATAATGCTGGCACTGGCTTTCGGTATCATCAATACCATGTTGATGGCAATTCTGGAAAGGACCAGGGAGCTGGGTATGCTTATGGCAATAGGCATGAACCGTAAGAGGATCTTTAGTATGATCATGCTTGAGACTATTTTCCTGACAATTGTGGGGGCGCTGGCAGGAATGCTTTCAGGATGGGTGATTATCAGTGTTCTTGGCAGAACAGGTATCCAGTTTACCGGCTGGGGTGAAGGATTTGAAGCTATCGGATTTGCTGCAAAAGTGTTTCCGGTGATAACCCCTGATTTTTTCATGTATACAACGATAATGGTGATAGTCACAGCTATCATTTCATCGATCGGTCCCGCACGGAAAGCATTAAAACTGAACCCGGTGGAAACACTAAGGACAGAATAATAAAATAAATGCGTTATGCTGTTAAATGATGTATACTATTAGTTGTGAGACTTTTATATATTTCCGCGCCTTCGGTGCGGAAATATATAAAATTGATTATCAGAATTCATTAATCGCACAATGCGTTAATAAAATAAAACTGACAAGAAATGAAAGTAATTGAATTAAGGAATGTACATAAGATATATAATTCCAGCGAGGTAAAAGTTCATGCGGTAAATGATGTGACCCTCGACTTCATGGAAGCTGAATTTGCAGCCATTGTGGGTCCCTCAGGCTCAGGCAAAACCACTCTTCTTAACCTGATAGGTGGCCTTGATATGCCGACTTCAGGTGAAATAATCATTGACGGCACGAACCTGTCGAAGCTTAAATCCTCGCAGCTGATTGATTTCAGGCTGAGGAATATAGGATTTGTATTTCAGTCATACAACCTGATACCTGTACTGACAGCAAAAGAAAATGTTGAATTCCTGATGACGCTTCAGAAATGGCAGCAGAAAGATAAATATGACCGGACCATGGAATTACTGAGCGCCGTAGGTCTGGGTGAAAGGATAAACAGCAGGCCTTCAAAATTATCTGGCGGGCAGCAGCAGAGGGTGGCAGTTGCCAGGGCTCTTGCATCAAGACCCAAATTTGTCCTGGCCGATGAGCCCACTGCCAATCTAGATTCAAAATCTGCCACAACCCTTCTTGAAATAATGGAAAAGCTGAACCACGGAGAGCTGATCACTTTTATATTCTCCACCCACGACCCGAGGGTCGTAAAGATGGCCCACCGCGTGATCACACTGGAGGACGGGAAAGTGGTGTCTGACGAAAAAAGGGAATAAGGTTTACCATACAGGGAAACCAGGTATGAAAAAAGCAATTATCGTCATTACTGCCTTAATTTTTCTTCACCCGGCTCTTTTGTCACAGGAAGAAAAAAAGAAACCTTTTGAGCTTAAAGGATACCTGACCACTTTGCAGACTGCTATGTTCGATTCTCTTTCAGGTCCGGTCATGTATGAAAACCTCCTTCACAACAGGCTCAATTTCAAGGGATTTATAGGTAAGAACCTGACATTGGGTGTAGAATTGAGAAACCGGCTTTTTATGGGTGACATGGCCAGGTCATACATGGGCTATTCTGAAATGATTGGAACTGACCAGGGATGGATCGACATGTCGTGGAATATCATGGACAAAAACTCATTTTTCCTGAATACTACTGTCGACAGGTTATGGCTTGATCTGAACCTTAATAAGTTCCAGGCAATAATCGGCAGGCAGAGAATCAACTGGGGACAGACATTCGTATGGAATCCCAACGACATTTTTAATGCTTATTCCTTCTTCGATTTTGATTATATAGAAAGGCCGGGCAGCGATGCAATCAGGCTTCAGTGCTATCCTTCCTTCTCCTCTGCCCTTGAGATCGCTGCCAAGGCAGACAGTGAAGACGATATTACGGCAGCCGGATTATACCGGTTCAGCAAATGGGGCTATGATATACAGTTTTTGGCAGGGTACTCCAACAGTTCAGATATTGTGGCAGGAACAGGGTGGTCAGGGGCAATCGGCTCAGTCTCCTTCAGGGGCGAAGGTTCCTGGTTCCGCCCGGTCAAGTCGTTCAGCGATACGACCTCAACATTTCTGATAACTGCGGGAGCGGATAAAATATTTGAAAAGAATTCAATGCTTCAGTTCCAGGTAATGTATTGTAACAAACCTCTTGAACTGAACAATCTTACCAGCCTTTATTCGAAAAATCTCTCGGCAAAGGATCTTGCATTTTCAGAATTCTCTGCTTTCGGCCAGTTCACCTGGGCTATAAATCCCCTCATCAACCTCAGCCTGTCGGCAATGTGGTTTCCCGATCTCAAAGGATATTTTACCGGCCCTTCTTTTGATTGTTCCCTTGCTGAAAATATTGATTTTACTCTTCTGTGGCAGCATTTCAATGTGGAGATGGGAGGTGACAAAACCAGGATGAACCTTGGCTTCCTGCGTGTCAGGTACAGTTTCCAGAACTTGTACCCCGGGCACCTATTCTTTGGCTCGTTTAGAAGAAGGTTCAAAGTTCCAGGAGGAAAGAAAAAGTTCTAGGTTCCTGGTTCCAAGTTCTTCCTTTTCCTTGAGCCTATCAACCTTAAGGCTACTCACTATTCACTACTCACTATTCACTGCTCACTATTCACTGCTCACTTCTTCTTTCGATTCACGATTCACGTTTTTGTGCGGGATGGCAAACCGGAAAAGGTGCGAACCTCAGCCTGTAAAGAAAGTTCAAAGTTCCCCGCCTGCGTGTCCTCAGGATGGTCTGGAATGTTCAAGGTTTTAATTGTTCCGTGTTTACGGGTTGCGTGTTAAAGAAGGACAAGGTATTCTGGAAAACAGATTCTTCCTTCATCTTTCTTCCTAACAGCCTAATTCCCTTCAGCCTAAAAGCCTTCTTCCGACCTCTGACTTCCTTCTTCCTGCTCGTTATTCCCAATTCTCCTCACTCTGCGCTCAGCTCTTATCGGATGACTCCTGGTCATCCGATGAGTTGCAAAAATCTTCTCGCTGGCGTCATCTATGCTAGTGCTTGTTTATAACAAGTGCCTCTTGTAAGCACTCGTGACAGACAAGCACTATCATTCCAAAGAATTTCATCCGATAAAATCCATCGGATGGAATCCATCCGATGGATTATAAAAATGATCATTACTTTCTGAAAAATTCGGCTCTTACCTGAGCCACTACTTCCTGGACAGCAGTTTCAATCTGAGACTCTCCCCAGCTATAATCAGTACTTGTACGCGGATCCTGATCTTCCCTGAGTGTATGATCCGGAGTTGGTGAAAGATCAAATGTTTCTCCATCCACGATTGCAAACTCCACATTTTTCAGTTTCCCTGATGCTGGGAGACGGCTTAAATCCACGCATCCCGGCCAGGCGGCTCCGAGCATGGAAGCTTCCTGAGAAGTAGCATGTCCTATAGCACCAGCGATAAGTGACCGGGGGAACGCCGGATAAACCCACATGACTTTTTTTTCAGGATAACCAGCATTAAACTCCTTGCATAACCGGTTAAGAACAGCTTTCTGGTTATCAGCTCCATGTCCGTTTACAATCAGAACGTATTTAAAATCCATCCTGTTCAGCAGGATATTGACTATGTCTCTTATCATGCCTGCAAAAACTTCTTCACGCACATAGGCACTTTTTACCGGCAGACCGGGAAAGTCCATCCCTTCGATATACTGATCTCTTTCAAAACCAAGTGCTTCAAGCATGTCCGGATTCCGTTCTCTCTCCGTACCTATAAACAGAGGGGGATAATAAGGACACTCCAGAACTTTTGAAAGCCGGCGGGCAAAATCATGCGCCAGCAAATTATCGCATCCCATTACCAGGTGAGGGCCATGCCATTCAACAGGACCGACAGGAAGAATGACAAGTCCATTTTGTTTACGGGCAGCAGCTATCTCATCGGGAAAGAGAAAAGCCATGTTCCAGTCTCCTTTGACAACAGGACGTTCAGGGTTTTCGTTGGAATATGAGCCTGTTCTTTCATTATTGCTATCGGTTTTGGTGGAGGCTGCTGAAGCCTTACCCGTGCGATCAAAAAGTGCGAAAGCAACCATGCCGATTATTATGCCTGTGCAAAGGGACAGCACCAGAAAAAGTTTCTGATGTTTCATAATGAATGGATATTATTGGTTTTTCTATTTATTTCAATTATAGTAATAATAGTCAAAAATATCGGTAATATGGTAATCAAATTGCATGAACCCCAGAGCAGCGTCTACTCAGCCGGTTGGCGGATTCAGCGCTCAAGCAAGCTCTGGACTCCAATCTCCTGTTGCGCTGGCCGTCAGCTGGCGGACAGCCTTCTTTTTTAAATATTATTTGTTCATTTCTTTTGCTCCTACAAAAGAAACGAACCAAAGAAAAATAGGCCGGAAAAGACAACCTCAGCCTGTTTGTCCGCTCTGTGCACAAAGCCATTAAGTCGCTCCACCAAACAGGCTGAGGTTCGCACCTTTTCCGGTTCGCCCACGCACAATTGGATAAATATGGATATAAAATGGATAAGTATATTTTAGAAAAATCAAATGGTATTAATACCAGAGCAGGTTCTGGACTTTATTTTCCTGCTGCTTTGGGGTTAAATCCCAAAGTAGCAAAAACGAAGTACTCGGGGGAATTAACTTAATCTGCTTGTCCGCCTACTGGCGGATCCTCCTACCTGGGAATTAAATTCTTTCAACCAGTTCTTTCCTGACCATTTCCCAGGCTAAATTCGGATCATATCTCTTCTCAGGCCGGAGCAGGGATTTGGTATCTCCCAGAAATTCATCATCTCTGATTTTTTCTTCCATATTGCGAAGAAACTGTTTCCTGGTCGGAGGTCTGGGAACAGCAAATTTCATGTACTCCCTGTAGCACTCCACGATTCTTATACTGTCTGCATCAGTATTCCTTAGGCCCACATACAAATCGTATAAATCACGCCCCTTCCTTCTCTGGTACAAAGCCCTTAATTTTATCCCCAGTAATTCATCAATAAAATAGGTTTTCAGAATGCATTTACCCTTGAACCATGATGAATCAACAACAAATTCCATTTCTTTAGCGCCATAAACAGAGAAATGCTCCCGGCAGTTAATTTCAATTTTCAGCTTAAGAACAACATCCGGCGTACTCTCAGAGTTGAATTTAAAAACAACAGTATTGTTATTTGCTTTTTGTTTTATATATGGCACTCCCATAAATGTCAACCTTTTTTGTAATCTGGATATGATTTCTTTAATTGGCATAGATTTTACCTGTACAAGATCGATATCCTCAGAATATCGGCGCTGGGGATTAAAAAAAAGTTTATGAATAGCCGTACCACCCCTGAAGGCCAGGTTTTCAGCCAGATATGAATCGTTGTATATTTCTGCTAATGCCCTGCTGAGTACAAGGTCTAGCTCAATCATATCTGTTTCCTGCCAGGGAACAAGGTTGCGCCATTCGCGTATGTAAGCTGCCGGAATCATTCTTCAATATCTATTTCGGTGTTTATAACGATTTTCCACCTGGAATCAGATGTAAATCCTCTTTCAGGTTTTCCTGCTTTTAAAGGTGCGCGTTGCCAGATGTGGTATTTTTTACGCATCTTATCATTAAGCCTTTTTGCAAGCTCCTCCTTCCCGACAATTTTATCCAGAATATAACCAAGTCGTTGCAACATGACAACGGGTGCATTTGAAACGAATTGATCGGAGATTTTTTCCGGTTTCATAACATCCGCAAGTTCATTAATTACAGTTGCAGCCCTGTTAATACCACCTATATATCTTTCGTATTGAAGTAAATCAACAGATGTAAGCACCGGATCAGATACTGTTACATATCCTGCCTCTGTTTTTCTCTGTTCAAGAAAATCAGCTGGAATTTTTTTTCTTCCAATGTAATTGATTTTGATACCTTTTTTTAAAGTGGGACGCAGGGGAGGTAATTGATTTATCACGAAAAATTCCTGTGATCGTTGGTGTGCTGCTCCGTGCAATGCTGCAGCACTTAGCAAACCCACATAATAAGGCTTGCCGAGGTGCTTCATCAAAGGATCTATAAAAAGCAGCGGAGGAATAATCCCCTTTATGGAATACTCAGGAGTAATGATTATGTAAAATCCCTTGAAAATTGAAATGACTTTATTTTTATTTGAAAGACGATTTAATGACAGGCTGATTGCAGTATTCGAGACCTCTTTAAATTGATAACAGGCTTGCCTGTAAGTGAAGGCATATTTCCCTTGTGCCTGGAGATTCTCTATCCAGGTCATAAGATAATTGTTATTTCTATCCTGATGCATGACAAAGTCTTTATTTCGCGAATATAATCAAATTATGATAAAAAACGCAAAATAAAGACTAATTTTCATCGGATGAGTTCATCGGATGAACTCATCCGATGGAGTATCATTTCTGACCTATACAATAAATATACGACGATTCACTCCGCATATATATCCTTCCATTTGCGAATGCCGGGGTTGCTGTGACCTGGTCGGCCAGCTTAGGCTCAGCGATCAGTTCCAAGGTTTTACTTAATTTCAAAATATGCGTCTGACCGCTGACATCAGTTACATAGATCTTATTGTCAGCAATGACAGGAGATGAGAAAAAGCTATTATTGAATTCACGCTCCCAGTATTTTGTGCCTGTCTTTGCATCATAACATACAAGGACACCATAGTTGGTCGCAAGAATCAGTAAGCCATCTGATGCGACCGGGCTGGGAACTTCAGGTAAATACTCATCATTTTCCCATACGATGGACGGCAATGGTCCGGGCTTTACCGCTGCCAGCCTTGCATATTCATTGGCAACATAGACCAGCCCATCAGAGAATGCAGGCGATGATCCCACCTCCCCAAAGATACATTCAATGGTCCAAAGTTCCTTACCGGATTCAGGATCATACCCTGCCAGGAGCGGATCAGCCGACAGAACAACTTGTATCTTCCCGTTTATTTCAGCCAGCACAGGTGATGCCCATGAGATCTTCACGTTGCGTGGGGTGTCCCATACAGTTTCACCCGTCTTACTGTTCAATGCGAGAACCCTGCCCCCTTTGTTTGAATCAAACTGTATAATTACCTTGTTATTCCATACAATAGGCGAATTGGCATAACCATAATGATTATCCGGGAGACCCAGGCTTCTCCCCCATGCCAGATCCCCGCTGAAGGTGAAAGCGGCAATATCTCCGTTAGCAAAAATTGCATATACCCTTTTACCATCTGTAGTGACACTGGGTGCTGACAGTCCTGCATCAGCAGTTGCTTTGGGAACCGCAGCCGGTGATCCGGGAATACCCGTGACTTCCTTTTGCCATAAGATACTTCCGGTATTCCTGTCGAGGCAATAGACCATCCTTGCCTGTTGGTCAGCACCCGCAACAAACAGTTTATCTTTCCAGACCACCGGTGAATTTACACCCGGTTTGGAAATTTCTGTTTTCCACAGTATATTTTTCCCTGTTGCCCCATCCCAGTCAACCGGGATATTCGATGCATAGGAAACCCCCTGTCCCAGGGGACCCCTGAAACCATTATGATTCGCCTTTATATCAGCCAGAGAAGGAAATACTGCTTCCGTAGCCACCTGTTCTTTCGCAGGAGCAGGCTGTACCTCTCCCCCGGGTTTGCCTGTGTCCCCTGTTACAGCAACAGGAGCCTGCCCAGCCGGAGCAATATTACGGCTGCTGTCTGAAACTTCCGTCACATTTATTACCTCAATACTTTCCTGGTTTGCACCTGCCCCTGCGGCGCCGGTTTCCCCACCCTTGTATAATTTAAGATAATCCATGACTGCAAAAGATGATAGGAATGCGATAAGGAACAACAGTCCGCCGCCCGCTGCCATCCAGCGAAGCGAGGTTTTCATTTTCTTTTCCTCACCGGCACTTTGTTTTTCAGGCTTTCTTCTTTTAAAGATAAGTGACTGATAATATCGTAAGGAAACAATAAAAAGTATCCCTCCGAACAGCAACAGGTATCTCCCGGTATTAACCTGCCACAGGTTGGTAAAAAATGCCTTCCTGGCCAGCAGGTCGAGATCCCGAACTTCCTTTTTCAGGTCCTCATTATCCGGTTCCTTCTTCACCCTTTCCACCAGGACTTCCATGGTTTTTGTCTCAAGCGGCTTGAATGTCCTGACCTGTAACCAGTTAATCGTCAGCAGGATGGCAATCAGGGCAGAGAAAATGCCTGATATATATGCTGTGTTAAGGCTGATTTTTATTTTCTGTTCCTGGTCCATTATTTATTGATAATTTATAACACGTTGTGCGGTTTGTTAACAGGAAATCATTGAATGTTAGTTGTTTATTATATATCCCGCGCCTCCGGCGCGTGATATATAATTCATTATCAATATTTTCGTATAAACCGCACAACGCGTTAATTTATAGAATATTATTTTTCAAAATCAGACTGTTAAAATTCATTACTTATAATGTTCCTGAAATAAGCCGGCCGGCTGGATTTCACGCCTGTCCTGCGGCAACCCTTGCCAGTTTCTTTGCAACAGGACAGTAATCCATACAACGCCCGCAGCTGTAACAATCACCCCGGTGCGGCACATAATCCTCCTTCCTGTTATATGTCTTTTCAGTAAGAAGTTTTAATCCGATCACAAGTCCGAGGAATGCTCCAAGGATCCATCCGCCGGTATAGAAATTATCCTGGATGATCTTCGCCTCTTTCACCAGGGTTTCCATTGATTTTCCTGATGACAGGAACGTCTGAATATCTACATTACCAGGATCATTTTTCAGATCAGGATGTGCGATCATCGTCACCGCCAGGTTAACGTCCTTGTTCAACCTCGAAAGGACAGATGAAGAACGCGAAACAGCATATCCGCCTATCCCTATCCATAGCGGTAAAAGGATAATGTATGGGAGGAAGCGCCGCAGCGACCGGGGCGATGGTATCTTATCAATATCCTTCACAGGTTCCTCTATTGCATCAAACGGGCAGGAAGTGGTGCAAATCCTGCATTTTGTACAATGTGCCGGTGTAATGCTCAGGTGCCATTTTGACAAACGTGAAACAAGGTTGAGCAATGCTCCGTACGGACAGAGAAACCTGCAGTAGGGCCGCGCAACAAACAGGCCGATCAGCAAAAAGCTGATCCCAAGTACAATCATTTCGAAAGATGCATTCATCCTGAAGATCCCGATAAACGGATCGTACCGGCATATGATGAAATCAGTTTTTGTGACCGCATATAACACGGCGAGGCCCAGGTAAACAAAAGGAAGCATTCCCAGGGTTTTCCTGAGCCATGCGGGAAGGGAGACAGGTTTAAGAATAACCAGGTCCTGGATGGCTCCGAGCGGACAGGCAGCCGCACAAAAGGTCCTTCCAAAGAAAAGTGTTGCAACAAGAGGGACCAGGAAAAAGGACAAAGCTGTTACTGATATGGTGTAACCAGGTTCGGTGATCGAAAGAGCGACATTCTGTATCGCTCCTATCGCGCAGATACAGCCGTCCCTGTAAAAACCAAAATAAATCATGGAAAATACCGACAGCCAGAACAGCCCTTTCCTGGAGCGTGCTTTCAGAATGAACCAGGCAGCCATGGCCAGGACAGCAATAAGTACAATTACATCAAAATATTCAAGTGAAATGGACCGTGGTTCAGGCGTTGTGGGCGACGGGATGGTATAGCCGCTTTCAAACTCAGGTTTCGGGAAGCGTTGCTGTGCAAGGACCAATGATGAAAGCATGGTAAACACAAGCAATAATGATATCCTGATCCAATTTCTCATCCCTGTCCTTGTATTCATGCTTTATGCTTTTGTAAACCCTCCTTTTATCAGGTACGGATCACTGGCCGGAACACGCCTGATCGCTTCCGAAGGGCAGACCCTTGCTATGGAACACTCGTTGCAATTCTTGCAAAGATCCTGACGGATCTGCAGGTGCAGCGATCCGTTCCCGAAAGCAGCACAGGCTTTAACGCATTTTGCACAACCGGTGCATAATGCTTCCTCGATCGTATATTCAAAATAGGGCTCTTCAATAAATTTTCTTTTAAGTGCTGCAGTCGGACACAGCTGGTTTTCTGCCGCTGTATCAAGATGGATAGGATCAGAAATATAATATCCGCCACACAGGTCACAGTAACCGCACAGGTCAAAAACATCAATGCATTTTACAGCTGACGGATTTTTCACACAATCTGTTGCACACTTGCCGCACCAGCTGCATAGAAAAGGATCGATCTGCCAGACCCATTCTTTTGACGTTTTTTTCCTAGCTGCCAGACCGCTTATTCCTCCGAGGGCCAGAACAAGGGATAACCTCATACCCCCCTGGATGAAATCCCTCCGGCTATATTCCTTTATCTTTTTCATTGTTTCTATATTTAACGGCATCAGGAAGGTTGCAGGAAGATAAGATGGCACATCCCTTGCAACGGCCCGACGTTATCCTGCAGGCATCCCCTTTTGCCGAAATCCTGTTCCTGGTTGCCAGGCCTCCTGTAAACACAACCAGTGC
>Ga0172363_10002817_pt1 | contig 14051 bp, 22 predicted proteins | sample LakKivs2_kivu2a2_FD_114541 | JGI IMG/M metagenome (GOLD analysis project Ga0172363, IMG submission 114541) | Sediment microbial communities from Lake Kivu, Rwanda - Sediment s2_kivu2a2 | ecosystem: Environmental > Aquatic > Freshwater > Lake > Sediment | place: Rwanda: Western Province, Lake... | reverse complement strand
CGCTCGATGAGCGCCCTGCCGGCCTCCGACGTCGGCGCGATGTCCTTGCGCGTGGTGTAGAGGAACGTCCGCATGTGGTCGACGCCGGGGAGGGGGCCGACCCAGTACCGGTTCTCGCCACCGCGCCGACGCACCCCGTTGAGCGTCGTCTGTAGCCCTTGCTTCACGACGAGGATCTCGGGGCCGTACTGATCGTCGGCCCCCTTCGAGAAGCCTTCCGGGATCTCGCCGTTCAACACGGCAAGCGCCAGGATGATGTTCGACAGCGCGGGGTCGCGCGAGGTCGACGCCCACCGCCCGTACGGCGCCGCCAGCGTACCGTCCGGGCCGTGGATCGGGCCGTAGTAGCCGCGGTTCCGCACGTACGCGCCGGTCGACGACTGCCGATAGAGCAAGAGGTTCAGGACGCTGGGCAACCGCTCGGTGTACCGGGCGCGGTTGAGCGCCGCCTGGATCACCGCGACGCGCTCCGGCACGGACCGCGTCCCGACCTCGCTCGTGACGTACCGCGCGAGCGTGTACGCCTCCAGGCTCACGGGACGCCCGATCTTGGCGGACGCCGCCGCGGCCATCGCCTGCGGGTCACACGGGACGTTGCCGATCGCGGTGTTGACCGCGCACCCGGATCTGACCGTTGTGTTGGGGAGCGCCGCGTACTTGGCGACCCACGCCGGCATACAGGTCACCGGCTGAAAAAGCGCCGCGGCGGGGGGCAGGCTCATGGATGCCAACGTATCACGCTAACCACTGGATCGGTCACGCGATCACATGTAACCTACCCCTCATGCTGAGCAACTTCGGCCTGTCCGGTGGCGGCCTCTCCGGCGGCGGCTTCGGCCGTGCGCCTGCAGTCGACACCGCGCCGTTGAACCAGTACCTCGGCGCGCCGCTCGGCGCGACGGCGCAGCAAGTCGGCGTCGCGCAGTACGGCACCGTCTGGGCGTCGAGCAACTGCCCCTCGTGCAACACCAACATCCTGGAGATGCAGCAGCTCATCAACCAGGTCGGCGCGCAGCTCGGCGCTGGCGTCAGCGTCGCCGTGGACGGCAAGGTCGGCGAGGGGACCGCCGCAGCGCTCCGCAAGGTCAGCGCGCTGGCGGCGAGCCGCGGTCAGCCGGCGCTCGCGACCTACGTGACGGCCGAGCAGATCGCCAAGAACGCGGACTTCATCCGCAACGTGCTCGCCCAACTGAAGTCGACGCTGCCGGCGACCGCGCCGACGACGATCCCGAGCGTTCAGCCGTCGGGCGGTGGGTCGCAGGTCCCGGTCGCCACCACCGCCAGCGCCGCCACGGTGTGGCAGCCGCCGACGGCCAAGCCCGGCATCTTCTCGCAGAAGAACCTGCCGTTCATCGTCGGCGGCGTGATCCTCGCGGTCGGGATCGGCGCCGCCGTCCTCATCCTGCGTACGCCCGCCCCCGAGTGAGGAGCCCCGTCATGTGCGTCTTGACTCGCCGCCCGCCCGTCGCACCGTCGCCGCGCCCCCCGGGGCCGCCGTGCTGCCTACGCCCGCGGCCGCCGGCGCCCGGACGCCCGATCGCGCCGCGGCCACCCCCGATCCGTCGCCCGTCGCGCTGAAGCGCACGGTGTGCGCGACCGTCGCGCGCGACACGCAAAAACGTCATCACACGGAGAAGAGAACATGGCCACGTGCAAGCGTAAGCGCATCGTCATCAAGAAGGGCCGCAAGGTCATCGCCGAGTTCATGGGTCACCAGGGCTCGGGGTGCCCGCCGCGCAAGAAGCCGTCGACCGCGCACCTGCGGGAGTGGAAGACCGCGATGAAGCGCGAGGCGCCGCGCTGCAAGCGCGCGGCGAAGGGCAACGCCGCCGTCTACCGGCGCTGCATCGGCAACGTGATGCGCTCCGTCACCCCGCGCTGAGGCCCCGCTAGGAGCCCTGCGTGGAACCGCTGACCGGCCTCGTCGTGTACGGGCCGCTGGGGCTCTGGGCCCTGGCGGCCACGGTGGGCGTCGTCCACCTGTACCGCGACAACAGCCGGCTGCGGGACGCCTGCGCCGCGGACACCGCGGCGCTCAACGAGAAGCACACACAAGACCTCGCGGTGGTGAACGACAAGTACACGGCCGCGACGACCGGCGCCGCTGCGGCGTTCGCCGCGCAGGTTCAAGCGCTCGGTACCGCGCACGCGCAAGCGCTGCGCGAGCAGGCTGATCGCTACGACCGTCAAGCAAGCGAGATGCAGCAACGCACGTTCGCGATCGTGACCACGTTGTCGGACAAGCTCTCCGCGCTGGCCGACTCCTTCACCCGTCACCGGACCCCCAGGTGAGCGCCGTGGCCCTCCCCAAGCCCCTCGAAGCCGCCTTTCAAGAGATGGAACGGCGCGGTCGAGAGGCTTGCGGGAAAATCGACGAAGCGGTGAAGGCGCTCGATGAGAGCGACGACGAGATCGCGGACTTCGACGATCCGTCGTTGGTCCAACGTATCGAGGATCTACGCCAGACGACGACGCGGATGAAGTCGATCACGGACATCCCCGTCCCCGTCGACTTCGACGAGACGCCGGTGACACCGCTCGAAGTCCCGATCCCGGTCACGATCGCGCCGGCTGGGACGCCGGCGCCGGGCCGACGGCCGATTCGTCCGCCGCGGCGTCCGCCGACGCGCTGAGCGCCGCGCGCAGCATCGGCGCCCGCGCCCATATCGGATCGCGGTAGTGTACGGCTCTCGCATCGAGCGCATCGAACGCGGCGTATGCCACAAACTCCGCGGGCGGGGTGGACACGCGCGCCGCCAGCTCATCCACGAACCAGGCTGCGACGTCGGTGATACCCTGCGCGTCATCATGCGCGTCACGCCACCACCACGTGTACGCGTAGCCGTCAGGGTCGTACAAGATCGACACCGACCGTAACCTGGCCCATGGCGCAGGTGCAGCGGCGCCATGCGCGATCCGCGTTCGATACATGCCGGGCGTGCGCCGGTGAGGTGTGATCGTGCAAACCAACGCGGGGACGTCCGGTGCGAGCGATGTCGACGGCAACGGTGCCATGTGAAGCCCCCCGACACGACCGTCGACGCGCCACCGAAGAATCGCCTCCGCGAGAGCATCACGCTGTTCGTCCCATGTCAGCGACAGGATTTGGTGTCGACGTGTGTGATCGACGATCCACGCCGCGAGGCGATCGCTCACCGCTTCACCGCAGCGTCTCGGCCTGCACCTCGGCCTGCGCCCGCAGCACCGGCGCCCATAGCGCGGCGGCGGCGAGGTAACCCGGCACCTGCGAGGCGTCGACGGGGACCCAGCGTTGCGCACCGCGCGCGTCGACACCGTCACGCCGCTCGACCGCGATGACGATCTCCGGGGCGACCGCGTCCGGTGGCGTGCGTAGCGTCGAAACGACTCGGATGTGACTGACGGTGGCGGGATCGTAGAAGGTGATCGCGCAGAGCCGCGTCGTCTTGTTGGTGACCTCGTCGTAGGCGATGAACGGGGCGGTCGGAGTCATCTGCAAGACCGTATCACGACGGTCCGACATCACCGGATCATCACCGGATCACCAGAGGCTCACGGGTCGATTGTGCGCCCACGCGACGTCGAGGAGCTGGCGCGTCTCGACCTCTGTCGACACGCCTTCGAGCCGGGCGACAGGACCCCGGTAGAGCGTCGCCGCGATCACCGTCGGCGTGCTCTCGACGCCATGGCGGTTCATGAACGCGAGCGCGTTCGGGTCCTCGCTCCCCGCGTCCAACCGGTAGATCGGCAGCCCGCGCTTGGCGTATGGCTCCGCGATCCGTTCGAAGATCGGCTTGTACTCGTCGCAGGCGCCGCAGCCCTCTTGGACGACGAGGACGACGAGGACCGGGGCGGCATTCGGGACCTGCTCGACGTAGACGCTCACGACGGATCCGAGTGTAGCAGGGGGGTCCGTCACCGCGCGACCGGCGTCACGAAAACGTCGTCGCAGAGCCTCCTGAAATCGCGCGCTTTACCGGTGATCGTGCCGATACAGACGCCGCGATCGAGAGGGATTTCGTGTAAGAACGCCGGAGCCGTGGTTGGGACGAAGCAGGTATTCGCGATCGAGGCGGGCGCCCCGACCGGAGCGTAGATTTTCCAGGTGTACTCGGTCTCGTCTTCGTCCTGTCTCACGTCTCGTGCCTCACGCCGCGCGGTGCGCCGGCAAGACCGTCATGCCACCGCCGACGTCGACGCCCCCCTCGTCGTCGGCGTCACGCCCCGGGATCGCCGCGCGGACGCGGTCCAGGCCGCCGCCGCGAATGAACCGGTAGCCGGCGTAGGCGAGGAGCCCGACCGCCGCGACGCCGATCACCTTGCCCACGATCCCCCAGGCCGCCGGGTACTGCGGCTTGAAGGTGTCGTAGAGCCGCGAGCAGTCCCGCGCGCAGACCGTGCGATCCTTGCCCGTGTTGACGCACGCGGTGAAGCAACTCTCGCGCTTCTGCATCACGGCGTCGTGCGCGCTCGCCTGCGCGGCGATCTGCTTGGTGACCTCCCGCTTGCCGGGGATGTCCATCAGCGCCTCGGCGACCTTGAGGACGATCACGAGCCCGACGGTCACCAGGATGCCGAGGATGATGAGCGGGACGACGGCCGGAAGCGCGCCGAGACCGGCCTGGGTGCCGGCGCTCACCGCGGCGCGCCCGGCCTGATCGACCAGCTGCGCGACGGTCGCAGCGTCCTGCGGGATCACCTCCTGGCGCCACTCGACGTTGGCGGGGTCGACGATCGCGGCCCCGACACCAGGCGCCTCCGCACCCGCGAACTGTGGGGCGTCGCAGTCGACGTCCGCGAAGCGGTCGCCGGCGACGCCGCGCCAGCCGACGTAGATCGGCGCCGGGATCACTGGCGCCTGCCCACCCTGTGCGCGGATCGTCTTGGCGACGGCGTCCTGGTACTGCCACACAGCGCGCGCCTGGATGTTGTAGACCTTGATGTCCTGACAGGTCGCCAGACCGTTCTGGATCAGCCGAGCGAGCGTGGCGCGGCCGCGCGCGAGGTTGTCGTACGCGACCTGGACGTTCGCCATGATCTGCTGAACGCCCTGAACCTGCTGTTCCTGCGATAGCGCCATGTAGGCGAGCCTATCACGGCGCCGCGCCGCGACGCGAGCGCAACGCAAGGGCTGCGGCGCCCCCGGCGACCGTGACACCGCCGGACGCGATCAAGGCCCACGACCACCACGGCCACGTCGCCGGCGATCCGCCAGGCGGCGGCGGGTACCCCGCTTGCTCGAACGCGACGTTCGGCGGGTACCCCGCCGCGATCATCTCACGTTCGACCTTGGCGGCATTTGCCGCGCTCCGCAGGTACCCCGCCTCCGTGCGCAGCCACGCCTGGTCTCCACTGGAGACTCCGACGGTGCCGGCGGTGATGGTCGTGTAGAGCGTCTCGGCGAGCCCGACGTCCTTGGTGACTTGACCGGGCAAGAGCTTGCCGCGCCGCAAGGTCGCCTGCAGCGCCTTCATCGCGCCGACCCGCAGCCGCGGCGACGCGCCCTTGTGCGCGCCGCCGTACGCGATCGGCCAGAGCGCGTCGTGGGTCGCGGTGTCGACGCTGCCATCCTTGGCGAGCGTGACCACCGTGGTCGCGGCGAAAGCGACGTCGGCTTCAGGCGAGCCCATGGTGCTGCTCGCCGGGTCGTTGAAGACGTACCAGAGCGCCGGCGCGATCGTGAGGCTGAGCGCGTACTTCTCGAAGCCCTTGTCGCGCCCCCACACCGCGAGCCCGTTGAGGAGCCGCGCGCAGCCCGTCGACGACTGCCACTCGCGCGCCGCGGCGCAAAGCGGTGCGTACGTCGCCGCCATCGGTGCGGCGTAACGAAGCCAGACAGCGCGCGCGGCGGCCGCCGCCTCGGCGACGTCGGGGAACGTCCGCATGACCAGCAAGTAGGCGCTGTGGATCCCGTCCGTGACCGCGTGGAGCTGGTCGCAACGTTGCTTCTGGATGGCGACGTCCATGCAGGGAGTCTATCACGCGGTCTTGCAACGTTCGCGGCGCCGTGCGACCCTGAGACCTCGCTGCGGCCCCGGCCGCGATCCTCATCTCGAACACGGAGAAGGCTCATGGCCAAGAAGACGTGCCGCTTCGGCAAGGTCACCCGCGGCCCCCGCAAGGGGCGGTGCCGCACGCGTCGCAAGACGCGGCGGCGCTAGTCGCGCGCGGTCGTTGAAGGCGAGGGGCGCCCTAGAGACGGGGCGCCGTTCGCGTTTTCGGGGCTGTGGATCAACCTGTGGACAGCGCAAGTGACTGATTTTGCACGGTATTCCGCCACATTGAACACAGGGGTTTCACAGGGCGTCGAAGGCGTGTATGTTGACCCGTGTGAGGTTCTCATTTGCGATTCTCTTGGCCGTCCTCCCCGCCTGCGAGCTGTACTTCGGGGATGACCGCGAGCCACTCGGGCCTGACGCCGCGCTCCCGGCGTGCCACACCCTGAGCTGTCCCGACACCGCGCCGTGCGCGGACGGTGTCTGCGACTGCGCCGGCGTCCTCTGCGCGCAGACGGCGGCACCGCCGAGCGAGCCGCCGCCGAGCGAGTGCCTCGGGTTCGACTGCCCGGACGCGGGGGCCGACACCGACGCGTTCGAGGCCACGCACCCGCCCTTCCCGACACCGAGCCCGTGCGATCTCTGTGTCGGGTTCGCCTGCGAGGCGGCGTGCGCGGACGCCGGGGTCGACGCCCCATGAGCGCCGCCACGCCGGAGTTCTGTCTTGCCGTCTGACGGAGCCGCCATCGCGCTCACGCGCGTCGCAGCCGCGACCGCGATCAAACGAGGCGAGTGCATCTCGGACACGGTCGCGTATCTCGCCGCACAGCCTGTGCAACGAGCCGCCCTGCTCACGGCGCTCGCGGCGCTCACGGCCCAAGGGCTGATCGCGTGGGACAACGGGCACGTTCTCACCGCCGCCGGTGCGCGCGCGGTCACGACGTTGCCGTCACCGCCCTAGCCGACGTCGCCGCCGCCCTAACGCGCTTCGAGCTGCGCCACGCGATCGCGTAGCTTGCGCAACTCCGCGAGCAGGAGCACCGTCAGCCGATCGTACTTGACCGCCTGCGGGCGCCTCTCGGCGTCCAGCGGGACGATCTCCGGGTAGACCTCGGCGACCTCCTCCGCGATGAGCCCGAACTCGCGCGCGCCGTTGGTCTTGAGCGTGTACGCGACCTCGCGCAGGTCGTAGACCTTCGCCGAGTCGATCGCGCCATCGGCGAGCGAGCTGACGTTCTCCTTGAACCGTCGCGACGAGGCGATCGGGCCCATCTGCCCGGTCGCGCCGTCGTACTCGACGGCGGTACCGGCGACGACCGCGAGGGCGTTGTGGAAGAAAAGGCCATCGTCGACGGTCGCCAGCGCCGCCGTGCCGGCGGCGGACACGCCGATCGCGATCGAACCGGTCCGCGCCGCCGCGTCGGTGTCGACGCCGGCGCCGACGCCGGTGTTGTTCGCCCCCGTCGTGATCGTGTCCCCGGCGCGGGATCCGACGAACGTGTTGCCGCCGGCGGTCGCGACCAGGAGCGCGTTGTACCCGATCGCGGTCTGATCGGTCGCCGTGACGCTGGCGCCGAGCGCGTCCGCGCCAAGCGCGGCGTTGCGTACGCCCGACGTGTTCGCGTCGGCCGCCCGCATTCCGACAGCCGTGTTGCCGGACGCGGTGTTGTTGAACAACGCGAGGCGACCGACGGCGACGTTGTCATCGGCGGTGGTCACGGTCGCGAGCGCCGCGCCGCCAACCGCGGTGTTGTTCCCGCCCGTGCTGATGAGGCCGCCGGCGTTGCTGCCGACCGCGGTGTTGTCGGCGCCGATCGACAGGTTGTCCAGCGCCGTCGAGCCGACCGCGGTGTTGCCGAAGGCGGTCGTACACGACAGGAGCGCGTTGAAGCCGACGGCGGTGTTGTTCCCGCCGGTGCTGTTGGCGCCAAGTGCATTGCGACCGACGGCGGTGTTCTGTGTGCCGCTCGTGTTCGCGTCGAGCGCATTCGCGCCAACGGCGGTGTTGTCGGCGGCGGTGTTGACCGCGAGCGCGCTCACGCCGATCGCGGTCGTGTTGCTCGCGAACACCGCAGTCAGGAGCGCCCCGCTTCCGACGACGGTGTTGCCGATGCCGCTCGTGAGATTGAGCGCGGCGTTCGCACCGCACGCGGTGTTGCCCGACCCGGTGCAGGCGGCCAACGCCGCGTGCCCGACCGCGGTGCTCGTGGTCCCGGTCGTCATCGCGCTCAACGCGCGGGTACCGACCGCGACGTTCTGCGTACCGCTCGTGATCGCGTCACCCGCAGCTGATCCGACCGCGACGTTGCTGCCGACCGTGGCGAGCAGTAGCGCGCCGTGCCCCACGGCGACCGAGTCGTTGCCCGTCACCATCGCGCCGAGTGCGTCGGTGCCGATCGCCGTGTTGCGTTGGCCAGACGTGTTCGCATCGGCGGCGCCGAACCCGACCGCGGTGTTGTTCGCGGCGGTGTTGACCGCGAGGGCGTTCCGGCCGACGGCCGTGTTGCCGTTCGTGGTGCTCACCGCCCCGAGCGCGTTGAAGCCGACGGCCGTGTTGTCCGCGCCGCTCGTGATCGCGTCACCGGCGTCGACGCCGATGACGGTGTTGCCGACGCCCGTCGTGAGCCCGACGCCCGCATCGACGCCGAGCCCGGTGTTGTCCGCCGTCGTGAACCCGACGAGCGCGCCGCCACCGCCTACGGACGTCCAGGCGGTATCAAGAGCGCCGGTCTTGGTGTAGAGCGTCCCGTCGTCACGCAGATAGAGGCTGCCGAGCGGCGCAGGGACACCGGGCCCGATGGACGGATCCACGCTCGGGATCGTCGTCATCACTTGTAGCTCGCCGTCGGGCCCGAGGACGACCGCCGAGCCGATGGCGAGGAACCGTTGCGCCTTGAAGTCGCCGTTCATGTCCGCCTCACGGGTTGAAGACGTCGAAGTGGATCACGTCACCAGCGTCCGGCGCCGCGGAAACAACGACGTCGAAGTCGTTGACCGTCTCGGACCCATCGACGAGCGACACCGTGAAGTGCATGTCGACGGTCCCGAGCATGTAGCGAACCTGGTAGCTCGCGTCGGGTTGCGGGACCGGGATCGTCACCGTGAACGTCAGCCCCTCCAGGCCGTCCGCCGTGTACGCAAACGACTGCCAGTTGGAAGGACCGCCACCGCCACCGCCGCCGGAGTTGCCGCCCTCGGTCGAGGTGCATCCGCAACCCATGGGTCAGCAATCCTGCGCGATGAGATTGGTGACGATCGAACCAGCGCCGCCCGTCCGCGTGTAGTAGGCGGCGATCCACTGCATCGGGCGCCCCGTGATGATCGACTCCTGCACCCCGGTCGTCGCGTTGAGGCTCGCGGTCGTGACGGTGTCCTCGACCGGCGTGTTGACGGGGAGCCCGAGCGACGTCCCCATGAACACCGAGATCGCACCGACGCGAACGGTCGCGACGAGGTCGTTCGTCGCGCGGAAGTAGAGCGCCTTGCAGCTCCGGCCCATGACCGGCCAGATCCCGATCAGCCCCTCGCCGTCAGCAACCGCCGGGGTCGTCCGCGATCGGTACATGTCGCACCGCTTGGGGAGCGTTGGCACCGTCGGCACGCTGAAGTAGGTGATGAGCTGGAGCTGCGGAGCCTCGAAGAGCGGCTCCAGCCCGCCGAAGGGTACGCCGGCCGGGTTGCCGTCCCGGATGTACGCGTCGCCGAACTGCGTCGAGTACGCGGTCCGGATCGTCAACTCGCCGGGGAGCATGACACCGGGACGGGTGATCCCGATCGTCAGCGAGCGTTGGTTCGTGACCCCAGGGTTGGGGACGATGAACGCCTGTTGCGTGATCGCCGCCGGCGAGTAGTCGAGGATCACCTCGTCTGCCGTGCTGTCGGGTCCGATCGTCACGTACTGCGCACCCCCGACGCGGGCGTCGGTGTACATGATGCTGTTCGCGTCTGCGCCAGTCTCGCGGTTGCCCCAGTTGGTGATCTGGAGGCGCCAGAACGGGTCACCGGCGGCCAGCGCGCCGCGGTACGTCGAGAGGCTGACGACGGCCATCACCCACCTCGCATGTCGATCGGGAGCGCCTGCGACACCGCAAACGTGAGCCGGCCGCCGACGCCCAGCGACGTCGCGTAGATCGCTTGCCGCGGGACGAGCACGAACACGTCCGCCTGCCCTGCGGGGAGCCGGTAGACGGCCTGCGCGCCGGGGTTGCCGACGACCGCTGCCGGCATGAGGCCGAGGAAGGCGTCCGATTGACCGATGTTACGCACCAGCACGCGCACGTACTTGCTGTCGGGCGCCGTGACCAGCGGCCCGACGTCGTTCGTCGTCGACGTGGACGGCAAGAGGTCCGCCGTCCCGAACAACGTGATCATGGGCGGCGACATCAGCGATCAGCCGTTGGGGCGCGTGACCTGGAGGAGGAAGCCCTGGCAGACCAGGGTGATCCGAAGGTTCGCGTACGTGACGCCGGCGGGGAACGCCAGCGTGGTCGCGCTGGCGACGATGCCGTAGCTGTTGGCCAGCACGAACGGCTCCTCGAAGCGCCAGTAGCGCTCACTCGTGGTGCCGCCGAGCAGGTTGCCGACCTCGACCGGCGCGGCGTCCTTCGTCATGGGCTGGTTGAAGCCCTGAAGGAGCAGGCCGAGCAGGACGATCGCCTCGCGGGTCTCGATGTCGGGCTGCGTCGCGAGAACGAGGCCGTTCGAATCGAGCGCGATGATGCGCACCGTCATCCGGTGCACGGCGAAGGGGTGATCCTGCGTGTTGAGCCAGTCCGCGTTGGGGAAGTTCCGTGCGCTGACGCTCGGGCCCAGCGTGAGCTGGGTCTTCATCACGTAGGGGAACATGTCCTGGATCTGAAGACCCGCGAAGCTCTGTGCGAGACGGCCCATGGGGAGCATTGTCCCCTGGATCGGGTGACCGATCAAGGGGATCGCGTAGTCGATCCGTGGGTCTTACCCGGCTCCGTAGGTGCGCGGTGACGCACGAGGCGACCGAACCGGCGCCCGGTCAGATCCTTCAAACGCTGTGGCATGAAGCTCCTTGAAACGCGAAAAGGGCCCCCGAACTGGGAGCCCTCTTTCCGTACAACGAGCCTTCAGCGAAGGTCAGACCACCGGGCGCTTGTAGAGCCCGTTCAGCTCACCCTTCGCGTCGACGAAGGTGAGGTCCGTCCCGCCGTCGCTCGCGTCCTGCGCGATGATCAGCGGCGACTGCGGGGCGAACACGAGCTTGAAGCTCAGGTTCTCCTGGAGCCGGATGGGCAGCACCATCGAGTTGCGCGAGCGCGGGTCGGGCCGGCCGTTGTTCACGACCTCGAAGTCGGACGTGGTCACGTTGATCCACGCGCCGCGGCCGTTGGGGAAGTTGACCGGCACGCCCTCGGCGTAGGTCTTCTCGCGGTACTTGAACTGGATGTTCGTCAGGCGGTTGATGCCGAAGAACGTCGCGTTCCGCAGCGGCTCCGAGAGCGCGCCGCTGCCGTCGCCGAAGACCGGCTGCGCCTGGCCGGTCTGCGGCCGACACGCGCGGACGAAGTCGATGCCGATCGAGAAGACCAGCAGCTCGTACGCCTGCGGCAGGCCGTTCGAGCCGGGCCGCTGGAGGTTGGTGTCGGCGCTGGTCAGCGTCCGGGTGCCGCCCGGGATCTGCTGCGACAGGCCCGCGCCGAAGCACTCCAGCGAGCCGGACTGGCCGTTGCTGAGCTGGATGGTGCTGAAGACGCGATCGTCGATCCAGTCGGCGAGGCTGATGACCGTGCCGTCCTGGAGGGTGAAGGTGGTCGTACCGGGTGCCACGCCAACGGTGCCCATGGACATGATCTTGCTCCTGTTTCGAGTTTGCCGGGCGTCGCCGGCGAAGTGTGTTGTCGCTGATCGGTCATCCGATCATCGACGTCATCAGTGATCGGTCACGCGATCACGGGCGATCGAGCCGACGCGGCTCAGCCGCCCATGTGCGTCGCGCCGTAGTGCCTGGCGAGCGACATGTGGTTCGACGGCGGACCGAGGAGGTTCACCGGCGCGCCGCCGCCGTTGTCGGCCATCGGGCCCGCGAAGGCGCCCGAGCCGGCGACGCCGGGCACGGTGCCGTAGGCGTGCGGCTGCTGCGACGCGGTCGCGTAGCCGAGCCCGTTGATCTGGTCGGCGCGGACCATGCCCATCTGGCCGGCGAGCAGCGGGTTGGCGGTCTCGGCGGCGTAGTAGCCGAGGAGACCGGCGCCCGAGGCGACGCGCTCCAGGATCTTGGGCAGCGCGACGGCGGTGCCGCCGAGGAAGATCATCACGCCGGCGTCCTTGCTCTTCGTGAAGCCGACGCCAGCCGCGGCCGCGGCCGCGATGATCCAGCCCGTGAGGTCGGGGTTGCGACCGAACCAGGTCGCGCCGCCGAACGCGCGCGCCAGCACGGACCCGCTCGACGCGGCGCCGGCGCCGATGACCGGCGCCCACTCCATCAGGCCCCGGGGCATGTAGTCGCCGAGGTCGCCGGCGAGGTTGGTTCCGCTCATGATGATGATCTCCTTCAGGTTGTCGTGTTGGCTCTCGCCGTTGAACTCAGGGATCGGGTGACCGATCCGTCAGGGACAGCTTCCGGTGATCTTCCACCCGGAGCGGTGCGACTTGGTCTTGGGGACCGGGCACAGGCGAATGCGCTTGCCCGTCTTCGGGTTCGCGCGGACGCTGCATCGGCACCCGTCGCCGTCGGGTGCGCCGAGGCCGCCGCTTCGCCGCTCACGGCGCGGCTTCGACGGCGGCGGTCCGTCGAGCGTGATCGCGCTCGCCATCACCACCCGCCGTTGGTCGGCGACTTGACGCCGAACCACTTGGTGAGGACATCCTCCTCGGCGCGGGCGGCGACCACGGGCGGGTAGCCCTGACGGATCACCCGATCCCAGAAGCTCGCCGGCCACGCCGCCTGCCCGGGCGCGAGCCCGACGGCGGTGACGACCGGGCCCGCGTTGGGCGGATCACCCGGGCGCGGCTGGAGTCCGGCGGCCGCGGCGGCGGAGGCCGGCGACTGCGGCGCCGGCGCCCAGCCACTCTGCACGGCGAGCGCGGTCGCGCTCGGCGCGGGGCCACGTGGCGACGTGTCGACGGTGACGACGCGCGCACCCTCGGGGAGCGCCCGCATCTCGCGGACCAGCTTGTTCGCCGCCATGTTGGCGCGGACCCGTCCCCAGAAGTTGATCCAGCGCTGGCGTAGGCTCGGCTGCGGCGCGCCGTCTTCGGCGCCGAGGAATCGGATCCGCCGGCGCGAGCGCCCGAGCAGATGGATCTGTCCGACCGGGCCGGCGAGCCCGGTCGGCGCGACGAAGCGCGCGGCGATCGCGGCGGTGTCCTGGACGGGGTTGAACCCGCCGCCGACGGTCGGCTGCAGGACCGAGGTGATGTAGACGGAGTCCGGCCGCAAATAGTGAGCTTCGGGTCCGTGCTTGGCCATGTTGTTGAAGAGCGTACGTGATCGCGCACGCGATCTCAACACGTTCCGTGTGATTCCAACGACATGCACAACCGGAGCGTTGTAGTTGCCTACGGATCGCGGAGTAGCGTATAGATCGAACTGGATGAGCGACGAAAAGCTCCTAACGGTCGCCGAGGTCGCCGAGATCCTCCGCGTAAAGCCAATCACCGTACGTCGCCTCGTCGCGAAGAAACGGATCAAGTGCGTACCTGTCGGCGTCGGCGACGAGCGCCAAGCGATCCGGTTTCGTCGAAGTGACGTCGACGCATTCATCAAGCGGAACGTGCACTGATGCCGGGGGGTCCAATCGCGCTCGTACCGACCGACGACGATCTCCCCTGCAGCGCGCGCTGAGCAGCGCCGGCGCGGCGCTACCTGCGATGAACCCGCGCCAGCTTCGAGTAGTAGCGCCGGTCTTCCGTGAGATGGTCACAGGCGATCTCACGCGCGACGCGTCGCGACCGCGTGTGCTCCAGCTCGACGGCGATGCCCTTCTTCAGCTCGCTCTTGAGGACGTCACGCGGGCAACGACCTCGCGGCGCGAGCCCACCAGGGATCAGTTCACGGCGACGGGCGCGACCGAGCACCGTGTCATCGTCGCGTTCCCAGCCGCCGTG
>Ga0172363_10002811_pt1 | contig 14080 bp, 16 predicted proteins | sample LakKivs2_kivu2a2_FD_114541 | JGI IMG/M metagenome (GOLD analysis project Ga0172363, IMG submission 114541) | Sediment microbial communities from Lake Kivu, Rwanda - Sediment s2_kivu2a2 | ecosystem: Environmental > Aquatic > Freshwater > Lake > Sediment | place: Rwanda: Western Province, Lake... | reverse complement strand
GGATTCGATGAGCAGCGTGCAGGTTGTCGAGAGCTTCATCCTACGCTTGCTTTGCATGCGAAGACTGAGACGCGCGCCGTTCATGATGTTCGATGAAACGTTCGCAGCCGTAGAAAACGCTAATATCGACAACGTCGGCAAGTTGATACTTCAGTTGGCGGAAAAAACCAAAATGGACATGCTGCTTGTCACGCATCTTCCCCAATTCGCCGAATGGGGAAACCATATGTACCGTGTTGATAAACGCGGCGATAAGGCTACGGTCGAGAGGACACGATGAGAACTTACGTTCAGCTTGACGTCCAGAACCTCTTCTTCGCGGCCAAGGATATCGGTAAGAGGTTGGATTTCATCAAGATACGTGATCATTTTCGATTGAGCGGCGATGAAGTTGTGGACATCGTCGCGTACATCATTCGCACACCTGACGCTGATCAAAAGAAGTTCGAGTACTTTCTACAATCGGCTGGCTACAGGCTCTCGATCAAGAAAGCGCAGATATCTTACGCACCTGATGGATCGAGGATATACAGGGGCACAGACCATGACATGGCTATCTGCATCGATTGCCTTGAGAATGTCAACAAGTTCGACAAATGGGTTCTCATGTCCGGCGACGGTGACTTCATCGATCTCTGCCGGCATCTCAAGAGCAAAGGCAAAGTCGTCGAAGTGTGGTCCTTGAGCGGCACGAGCTTCAACAAAGGATTCTGCGACTATGCTGACACGATCTGCTTCTTGAACAAGAATTTCTTTTACGAGAAAATTGGCCAGGGAGCCGGGGAAACCGGTTATTTTGGAACCAGCTATCCGCCAGGTGGTGAAGGATACGACGAGAGGTCCGAGAGATGAAGAGCCCAGGCATCATATACAGACAATACCGGCAAACACGGAAATTGGCCCTTATCAGGGCACTTTCTTCGGCGAGAAAAAGGAGTCACGACAACTGCTTCTACGGTAGGAGCATACGTTATGTTGATGTTGACGGACTCGAAAAATCTGTTAAGTTATGCTGCTTGCGGCCCGATGGTCTCGAGATATGTACGAACGCGCGTGACTGCAACGCCTTCGCGAGAAGATGGGAAGATGCGAAGGTCGCCGAGAAGTTTTCTGAGATCATGTCCAACGAATCCGAGATGAGAAGCAAATTCCCGGAACTTTGGGCCTACGAGTGGGTCCTCGATAAATCCCTCACTGACGCCCAGAAGTCTCCCGGACTTATCTCAAGGATGATCATATCGATGATATCCATTTTGGAATTCCTGCTCAAATTCCTCAATGGCCGAAAGAGATTGATGGAACGTGAGTCACCATGAGAAAAAAGTACGAGCCGGTCGAATTGTGTGCCTGCTTCGATTTCATCGAGCTCTTCGACAAAGTTCGTTGTGAAGTCTCAGAGGCATTTCCTGAACTGAGACAAAGCGAACGTTTGAAGGTCATAGAGAGCAATCTCCAGCTTTTTCAGATTGATGGACAGCATTTCACGTATGAACGGAAATCCATCGGTCACGGTGGCTACCGTTGGTACGTCCGTTGCCCAAAATGCAATATGCCAAAGAACAAGCTCTATCTTCCAACGAGACTCATGGACCGAGAGCAGAAGTATCTGTGCAGGGCATGTCACAGGTTGAGGTTTCTCTCGGAACTCGACGGAAAAACTGAAAGATACAAGACCATAATCAGACCTCTCAAAAGGATGCAAGCTATAAAGGATGTGTTGCTCAAGAGGAGGATTCCTACGAAGGATGCGACCGACCTCTTGGACGAGTATGAGAAGATTGAGAGTTCTTTGAAGAACTCTCCGGAGTACCGCCTCTGGAAATTCAAGACGGAGCATCAAAACGACGCCGCCGGCCAGAACGGTTGATTATCTCTTCATAGAAGCTCCTTGTCGACTAAAGCAGGAGAATCACAGGTGCTCGCGTCGATCTGCAGGGTCATCCTGGCATACAAAAGGCGCTTTGTCAGAAAGCTCAAGCCCCAGTCGCCTACCCAGCGACTGAAGCGTCGTGTATACTACCGCGTCCATAAGGCTAAAATCAAACTTCAAAGAAGGCGTTACATGAGGAAGAACAAAATCTTCCTCAGATCTAGAAAACTTTTCAAGAGGGCCAAACCCCATTGGTTATCTCCAAAGAAACACAAGGTCATACGAAGAAAGATGAAAACAAGACCCAAAGTCAAATTCAAGAGGCCGCGGAAGGTTAAAATCACCAAACCTTCTCGACCCCGGGTGAGAAGGGCCCATGTCCCTCGCAGAAGATCCCCAGTCCGCAGAAGACGTCAAGATACCTAATTCTTTCACGGGCTTCATCGCGACCTACGAGAACGGTACAACCGTCCTCGAGAAGGAAGATTACCACAGCGAGAAGCTGCGTAGAAAGATGGCTACCAGTTGGCCGGAGATCGACAGGGCCAAGCTACAGAAGCTGGAATTGTATTGGCATGGCTCCAAGATCACATCTTTGTCGAAATCCGATATACCAGGCATGACGGCCGAGGCGTGGTTCTTCAGTCAAACCGGTTACATGGACCTCTCTGCACGCCGGCTCGTCGTAGTAAGTCGCAACATAGGATACAGAGGTCAAGACGGCCTCCTTTACGTCAGTTCGGTCAAGGAAAGCGACGGTTCCCTCCATGGATCCGTCCGCAAATAATCACATCAAAATCTATCTTGTCTCGGACGCCATGAAGTTCGCGCTCACGGACGTCTTTCATGGCTACGCCAATGCTTTGAAAGACCTTGGCATTCCGCACGAATGCTTTCCTTATCATCTCTTCAGAGACGTGTTGGCCGATCCAATTGCATATCATGTAATCCATTCGACGGCGCTCATGGAGTCGAAGAAATTCACGCATGTGATGTTCATCGGTGGACTCAATGTGCCAGATTTTATCCTGGAGAGCCTGCACGGGATCAAAAGCATCGTAGTTTCTACGGAGGATCCACATTCCTTCGACCCGATGAAAAACCGGATCGACAAAATATCTTACTACTTCACGAACGAGCGGTCAATCGCGCGCAGTAGCCGATGGCCAAATATACACTACTGCCCGACAGCGGCTTGCGTACACGAATGCGGCAAGTTGCACCCGGATTCGATAGAGGACAAGTACCGTAGTGATATCCTTTTTCTCGGTGCCCTTTATCCCAACAGACGTAGAATTTTGGAGGAGGCTCTCCCTTATATTGAATCTCAGAAATTACGGCTCAAAATATGTGGCCACATCGCATATATGCCCAAAAGCGATCCTCTTTCAAAATACGTCTTCGACGCCAGAACAATACCACACGTAGAAACAGTGAAGTACTACAACGGAGCCAAAGCAGTCGTCAATATCCTTCGGGATGTCCATTGGAATCCCAGGACGAAAAGCAAGAAGAACCCCTACAACAGGAGCCGGTTCGCAGCCGAAAGCCTCAATCCGAGAGCCTACGAGGTCCCGCTTTGTGGCAGCCTTATGCTTTTGGACGAGACCCGCTCGGAAGCAAGGGAAGTTTTCACGGATAAAGAAGTTGCCTTCTTCTCGGACGCTCCGAATCTTGTTGAGGCCATACGGAAGCATGTCGTCGAAGCAGATCCAGAGCACGTCGAAGATATGAAACAAGCCGCCTATATGAAAGTACTTCAGAGCCATACCTACCTTCATAGGATGAAACATATCCTGGAAGTCATAGCCCCATAATTGTCTATTCATTCAACCAGATCATCGTAGTTCTTAAACTCTATGAAAGGACGTTCCATGCAGAACCGATCTGCCCGCAGACGCTTTTTGACGGCCGCTACTTTGACCGCTCCTCCTTCAACGGCCCCAGCGACGCCTGTCATGAGGCCACTACCTTCAGGGGGACCAATACCAAAGGTAGCGCCGGCAGCAAAACCCACGGCTCCCACGGCACCTCCCAAAGGAACGCCGCCTTTCAGATATGACCCCCTCTACAAGAAGGACAAGACCGTCGGGTCAGCCGGTCCCGTAGCCGACTTGAACAGAATGATGGGCGCGATCATGGCGGAGAAGAGAGTCTTCAATGATCTTCCCAGGAATCTTCAGCGCGGCATCCAGAAGATACAGAAAATGACGGGGGACATTTTCAAGTACGCCGCGGAAGAAGAACCTCCCGTCGAGAAGGACGCTTTTCTTGGGTTCGGTGGTACCGAGACGCAGATGCGCGACCTCAAAAAGTACATAAATAGGACAATCAACGACACAAATATTTCAAAGAACATCAAAGAAGGTTTGCTCGACGTCACTAAACGCATCGACGAAGAGATGCGTGGGGTCGAGTGGGAAAAACAAGATGCCAAGGAAAGAAAACAACAAGAATCCTTGCAGCGAAAGACCGAAAAGGAGCAGCAAAGGCAACGAGCGCGCCAAGAGAAGTCCGACATCAAAGAGGAACTCGAGGAGTTCGGACGCGAAGAGGTTATGGAGCGTCAAAAAGAAAAAGACGTCGTGCTTCAACGCGAAAACACCGCCGTCGAACACCTTAAGGGCATGCTCCTGAATAGCCGTCATTATCTCGACGTCTACCAAGCACTCCCGGGGGAACTCCGCAGGGAACTTGAGAAGTTGTCGCTCGACCCAGAAAATCTGAAGTATCTCTCGTCGTCACGGTCCGTATTTTCTTCCCAGAAGGTGGTAAGGAAGTTTTTGAGCGACGAGATTTCGAACGTGTAGCCATACGAGGACTCGATGAAAATAAGAGCGTATAGTCCACGGACAGGCAACCTTCTCGCCGAGGACATCCATAGTATCAACTTTGGCAACATACACCAAGGAAGGCACGGAGCGCTGCCAGTGCTCATACGTCCGTTTTTGGACGTAGAGAGCCTTTCAGCACTCACGCTCTATCTACAAAACAACGGAGGATTTTCCCAGACGCAGTACGGGTACTATCATTACTGCGACTTCGTACCCGGCGTGCATTCATATACGATCGATGACAGCAGTGCACCGGCCATCTGCGACCATTTTATTCCGGTGCCGGATCCACCGGACTGCGGAGGTGTCTCGATAGGATTGAACGGCGACTATGGAGATTACATATGGTTGGATGCGCAAGCCGGCGCCACGGAGACCGGTTCAACGAACTCGATCAATTATCGGTTTATATTCGAGTACTCGTGATCGTGAAACACCAATAAAGGACCCGGATGATGAGAATCAAAAAGTACGACTATGAGACGATGGACTTGATAGCGTCGGACGCTACGCAGGTCGACTTCGGCACCGTCGCGCGGGGACACCACAATTCCCAGACGGTCGCTATCCGTCCCGTAGCGGGTATGGGAGAGACGTATATGCAACTGGCGCTTTTCCTCGAAGACAACGGCGGTTTGGGTCATACGCAGTTCGGCAAGTACAAAAACGCCGCCGCCATCCCTGGGATAGAACCCGGAGACCCGCGGCTCGCCCCGTTCTTCATACAGGCGATAGGCGTCTCGGATTTCACGAACTACGGGATCCTCAGCGACTACGGACTCCCCTTGGATGCCACCAGTCCTGAATATATCTGGATGGACGCCGAAGCGAGCATGTACGAGACGAATCTCGGACCAGCGACAACGAATTGGAGGTTCGTGTTCGAATATGTATGATGGAAACGCCGCAATCGTCGTCAGCAAATACCTTACGGAGGCAGCCGACGAGTCTTTGTCCAGAGTCGCCTTGAGCAGGAAAGACATGGGCAAGCTCCGTAATAAAGGCCGAAGTCTTGCACGCAAGGTACAACGTGCAGAGAAGGCAAAAAAGGAACTGAGCAGTTTTTCGGACGATGACAAGCGGGTTCTTTTAGCTTACATCGTGTTCGTGCGGCAGAACATCATACCTGGCGTAAAAGGTCGCCCAAACGACGAAGACGCGGCGAAGATACTCCATGGAGAGGTATTCGCCGATGATGACAAGGAAACCAAAGAACGGCTTCTTGAGGAACTCATAAGGCAACTCAAGAAGGCCGGAGTGAGTATCGACGACTAGGACAGGAGAATACCATGGCAGTGAACCACAGAGACTTCGATGGTGACATAGCTGTAATTGATTTTGCTATCGTGTTCGGAGCGGCGGCACTCAGTTCCGACAAGCAAAAGGTAGTCATCTCGTATACGGGTTATGCATATCCCGAACTCGCCAACGTAGAACTCGATACGTACGAGTACTCCCTCGACAACGGATCGACATGGACTGCCATGACACCGTCTGGAAGCACGCAACTTACCGGTCTGGCCTTCACGGAGGCTGGCACTGCCCACACGTTCGAATGGATGGCGAAGGACGACGAGGGTATGGCCTTCTACAACGTGACGTTCCGTGTGAGAATGAACGGCGTGAGCGGAGCCGATGAGACTGGTCTCACGTACGGGTCGTTTTATCTGGAGAGGAACGTCATCGACTACACGGCTGAAGATGCTATGCAGTTGTCGTTCCCGGACAGCTATCCTGGCATGTCTGGGTACGAACTGAAACAGCAGCTTGCACCGAAGATGTCCTAAAGCCACCAGCGGTTGATTCATAGATAAGATGGACATATGGAAGACCCGCTGAAGGTGCTGGGGCTATCTCCCGGCTGTACCCTGGCCGACGTCCGTGAACGCTATCGCGTCCTCTGCGTCAAATACCACCCCGACAAAAATACGGGCCAGGAAGAGACCTTTAAGGCCATATCCGAAGCCTATCGAAGATTGAGAAGCGAACCGCTCCTGCTGAGCACCTCCGTCAGCGGAGGTCCCGTTAGTTATCTGGATGGCATCGTCGAACTCGATTTGAAGGACTTTTATTATGCCTCAGAAAGAGCCGTCAAGGTACAAAGAACACATCTTTGCGAAGCTTGCTCTGGCACAGGATCCAAGAATGGTCAAGCTGGCGTATGTAAATCTTGTGGAGGTGAAGGTACCATAGAAAGTTCGGCATTGTTCATCCTCGGCACCGATGGGACTTGCCAGGTATGCAAAGGCACGGGAATAGTCGGGGACCCGTGTCCAGTATGTCGAGGAGAGAAAAAGATCGAGGAAAGCGTCCAAGCATCATTCCGCGCGACTTTGCATGTATACTACAAAAGGTGTGCTTTAATCCCAGGGTTTGGCAACGGGAGATCGGACGGGACGTATGAAGATCTCATGGTCAAGGTTTCTATCAAAGAAGATCCCTACGTTATCATCGAGAGCAACTATTTCAAGGTGTGCGTGAATATCACGCCGTCCCAACGAGCCATAGGAGATCACTGCATCCTCGACATCTTCGGTAGGAAGGTACCGTACGTCATAAGGCCTGGAGAATCCGAGACTTACGTTACAGATGGCATACGTCCTGGGTTTTCCAGGACGGTCAGGGTCATATTCAAAGAGTACGTGCCAATGGATGTAAGAGAGACCGCCGAACTCTATGAGAGGGCGAAGCAGATCGAGAAAAAATCGTTCAGTGCGTTTGGCTCGAAGGTGCCCACGTCCTCATGGGAGCCGGGGACACAACCGCGGCAACCAACTTAGTCCTCTTCTCCCAACTTCGACATGTTGTCTCGGAAGTCTTTTTGCATGATGTGTTTCACGTCCGGATAATGCTCGGATACGTACTTCTTTGTCTTGTCGAGATCCTCTAATTCCTTCCAAGAAGTCGTCCGTATCTCAACGGGAACGCGCGCTTCTACGATGTTGCGGATCGTTTCGTCGACGAGCATGAGGTACTCGTCGGTACTCATCGGTTTAGAAGGTCTCAAATATTTTGGAGAGTTTGTAACCGTCTTGAGGTCCACGCTGTAACTGTCCACGAGATGTAGCTTGTTTAACTCTTTGACTGTGGAAGGATTCGTCCCATTGGTGTAAATCTTCACAAGTCTCTTTTTGGACTTCGCATACGAGACGTCCCCAGGCAAGTCGTTAGACCACACAGTCGGCTCCCCGCCAAGAAATACGACAGCATCGTCTAAGGGCGTTAACTTCTCGTCGATGAACTCCTTGGCCGTCCCCTGGATGTTATCGGGGTTACTGATGACTGGGTAATTGTAGCATCCACAGCATCGGAGATTGCATCCGAAGCAGAAGAGGACCAAAGAGATATGGTCCTCGTACTCCTGGAAGGAGTTCTGGATGCAACTGACGATTCTCACACGTGTACGTCCTCAAGTCGGCCGTTGCGGTAGAACACTCTCCTCGGGAACTCCCACTCGCGCCGAACCTTGCTCCACGCCCTTATCGGCGTAATGAACCCCACCACGCGGGAAAATTGGCAGACGATCGCTTCCTGGCAAGCAGGACACTTCTCGTGTTTACCAACTGAGTAGTGTCCTTTGGCGCATTCGCTGTAGGCATAGTTCACAGCGAAATACACGCATCCTTGCTCACGAGCCAACTGCATAAGGGCCCCGAATTGTTTGGGGCTGAGTCGCGCATCGTCGTCTACGTTGATATGGAGAATGGCCCCACCAGAAGTATGACTGTCGATCTTTCCTTGTATGCGGACGCGGTCATAAATCGAGGCATCCTGCACGAGCGGGATGTACTGGTTCGAGTACATGACGTATTTGTTAGGATTATGTTTGAGAAGCGTGTCTATATCACAAAGGCGGATACACATCGACTCACCGGGTATCTGCTCGAGATTGTAGATGTTCCCTTCGGCCTTTTCGGCCTCCTGCCACTTCACGATGTTGGCTTCGATGGTGCCAAGCACATCTTTGATTGCTTTGAGTCCATCTTGTTTGGTGATATCCAAACCCTTGTTCGCGACGTATTCATGGGCGCCGACAAAGCCTATGGTCGAATATTGGCGTCTCAGATGGATCCAACCTGCGGTGTACAACGGCATATTGCCAAGTTCGATGAGATGCGTGATAAGCTTTCTGTGGGAGTAAAGGATCTTGTGCAACAGTTCCAGGTCCTTCTCGAGAATGTTCGGGTCCTTTTTCTCGAGCAGCGCTATGCGCGGCAAATTCAAACCCGCAACACGATGCGAGTTTCCGCACCACATCACAGTACCGTTTCTTTTTACAGCTATAATATGATTAGGAACGGTAACACAATATATATTACCACTATAGTGTATAGTTGATTTACATCTACATCCGTATCTTTGTATTTCTTTTTCTATCATTATAACTCTAATCTCGTAACAAGTGCCACTTGTTATTGTTCTGTTGTCACGTTTGAAGTATGCTTTTCTACCCGACCTAGTAAACGTGTGAAATGGGAACCCCATAAGAACACTAATCTCTTCAAAATTATTCTTTAGTTTTTCTGACGATGTGTAGAACCATGTTCCATTAGACCCTATATGACCGTCGGTATTGATAAGACCTTCCATAAGGTTATACAGGTTAGAAAATCCTCCATCTTTGATCATATCTCTAGGAACATATTTTTCTTTACACTTGCCAAGCGGTAACACAAATTCCCAGAAATCTTTATTATAAAATCTGTAAGTCCACATTTTTCTTGTTTTAATGTATGTTTTTGTAAAATGTATCCCCAGTTCATTTAAGGTGCCCTCAACCATAGAGCACTCTCTATCTTTAACTATTTGAAAAGATATTTCATAGGCTCTGTGTTTAGCCTCCTCTGCGTCGTGGTATGTTGCCCCGTCCCCAAGATATAGCCCAACAAGTCTATAAAAAGGATCAGCACTAAACTTTGATGAACCTACGGTGTATTCTTGTAAGTTTTGCTTTTCATACTTACCTATAATTCTTGGTAGGTTATATCCTGACTTTAGGTTTTCTGATTGTACGAGAGAAAGAGACCCTAATTTCCTAGATTTTGCGAGCATGTTATGGTTTGGGGTTACTAGAAAATCTATTGTCTGATTTTTGTATAAGTTCATTGGTCCAGAGTATTCAGAAGCGATGTAGTCTGTCGGTTTTTGGTACTCAATCTCTTCGTTTTCCATATTTAATGTACAAACTCTTTCAGTTCTGTCTAAATCTGCAAAAAATTTCCAACCTTTGTCAGTAAGGACTTCTGTTTTGTCATCATAACATCCGATGGAAAGACCACCGACGCCGAAAGAGTTTTGATACCCCGTGTCGGCTACCTTGGTCAAATCGTTCCGAAGCCGGCAACAGCTACTGAAACTTGTCGGGGCGCTTTGGAAGATATTGGCAAAAGCCTTCTCGCAGTTTGCCTTTGCCGCCCACTCTACGAACTCCTTATCGAGCAGCTTCCCATCCTTGTCCACCGATATGGCGATGGTCATAACAGGGAAGGTGAAGATGCCTTCGTTACAATTGATGTGCGAGAAGTATTCGAAGAAGAGTTTCGAGAGTTCCTTGGCGGACTGCAGGTCCGGATCCTCGAAGTCTCCGTTTGGCGTCGGCAGCTTGTAATCTTTGAACAAAACATTCATGAATCCGTCGTCCATGATGGAAAGATTGGTGAAAGCTGAATTGTGGGCGTACACGGTACTTGAGGACAAGAAGTTTTCGTTCCCCTCCACCGAGATATCGTATACATATTGTACAGGATCTTCCTCGGACACGCCAAGCAACCGGATTGGTACGGCATGTTGAAATTTCTTCAGTTTTTGAATGCAATCTCGAAGTTGCATGACCCTTTCGGTGCGGGTTGGAACAACCTTCTTGCCTGGGTGATCTTTGAAATAAAGGACACCAAGCGTGCTTTTCAAATACTCCTCGTCGTCTTTGTATGTCCCATCCTCACCTTCTTTGATCTTCTGATCCAAAAAGTTGATCAACTTGTCGACGTCTGATTGTTTAAGAGACTTGTCCCGTGATCTGTTTTGGATTACTCCGTGCTCAGCGAGACCACGTATGTTATAATGCGTCATTATTTCTTGATAGACCCCATCATAATCAAAGAATTGCCTAGAATAATCCAACTTGTGTTCTGTGCTGATCTTCTTAGTTACACAGTAGTTTGATAACTTATGGGCGTCCATTGCTGGTATACGCAAGACGTGTATGTCAGAAATTTTTCCGAAACCCTCTCGAGTATGAGTTCTTATTCTCGAAACAATTCCTCTGCTCAAAAGTATAAACTGAAGAGACTTGAGCAATTCCATATTGACGGAAGACAATATAATGTCTCCTCGATATTGTCTGGCATGTCCATCAGCATCCAAATAACCCCCCACGAGATGGAGAATGTTCTTTTCCGTGTACATGTTTCTTGGGATGCTCTTTTCATGAGATCCTTTTCCAAAGATTTCGATAAGAGCATGTGCCACGTCTTTTCCTATGCTAATTTCGATACTATTTCTGTCGTTGGTGTGTGTCTTGAATAGACCTACCATGTCACCCGTAATCTTTTGATTGACTTGATCATCAAAAGTCGATACTGTTAGTCTGCTACCGCATATGGATCCGTCCCCTATGTATTGTCCTATCAAGTACATTATTTCGGGAGTCAATCGAAGTTCACGGATACCGAGCCGCCCACCAGAGTCGGGGATGTTCAAAACAGACTCAACTGCTTTATCTGGATTGAAGAAGTTAAACGGGACAAGTATGTTCGTTGGCTCATCTTCTGAAGTTACTTCTTTAATCTCTAATCCTTCTCTAGTAAACAATGAGTGACGATCGGTACACACGAGCTCTTGTCCCATGACAGTGGTGTACTTGATAAGTCGAGAGTCTTTTTCCAATTCGTGCTTGATGACTCCGATTATTGGCTTTTCTTCAAGTAACCCCGTAGTCCTGTTAAAGCTGTACGTTGAATCTCCTTGGACCGGACATTCGTTCGCGTCTTTATCACCTATCTTGCCCTCAACATAATCACCTATCTCGATTGGTTTCCCGTTGACGATTATCTCCTCCGATGCGGGCAGGCTTTGATTTCCCCTAAACGGAAAATTCATGGAATAAATGAAGTTTTGTAGCTGGTTCTTCACTCTATCCCAAGTCGCGATGTCGGCACTCTCCTTACCAACAAGTTTTGCCTCGAATCCGCGGCGGAGCGCTACCGTGTATTTCGGGCCCATCTCTTTGCGGTAGAACCAGTCGAGTACGACGAAGAAATCCGGATAACTGGCAGCACCCGCTATTTGGTTTGAAATATATGCCGTCGACTGAATGATGAGAGCGATGAAAGACTCCGATCTTCTCGGAGGTTTGATGGTCATGTTGCCCTTGAAGAAATTCATGCCTTGACTAAGAAGATTTCTCAAGTCGAAGGCAAAGCAGTAAGCAGTTTGATACGAACCCATGTCATTCACAAAAAGCTCGCCGTTCATTACCTTCTCGAGTGCTTGCGCCGCCGCTTCTTCCCCGAAGCACCTATTCACCCATTTGTAGAGAAGGTAAAACGAGTTCAACTTTTGTACCGCTTTTCCGCTCTCGTAGTTGTACTGCAGGATGTTCTTCTCTTTTACGTTCGCGTTGCCGTCTATGCTGACGTCCGCGACGTTACCGGACTTCCCGAAGAACTCCTTCGAGAAGGCCACGATGTCCATGTGCTTGTTGGCTATGCCTTGTATACTAAAAACATCTTCGCCATACTTCTCATACATTGACTCCATGAGGTGCACAAAATCGTTGTCGAACGTCTGCTTTATGAGCCAGCCCTTTTGGGTCTGCATGAAATCCTCCGCATGAACAAGACGTGCCGCGAAACCAGAGCGACCGCCGTCTTGAACCGTTACCGGTGGAACAGTTTGAAGAGTCCGGAAAAGACCTCGCGCCTCTTCGTCTCTCCGGAGCCCATGTAAAACTCGCTATCGGGCAAAGAGACCGGAGTGGGAACGACTATCTGGTTTTTTGGGGCGATGCCGGCGCGGACCTTCTTCCAATCGAACAATCTACCCGGGTCGACCTTCCTGCCCGGCGCGACGTCCTCGTGGCCCACGATGTTCGCCTCTGGGATGTGGCGGCTCTCCATGAGCTCCCTCAAAAGCTCTACGAGCCTGTCATATTGGAAATCCGTGTACTCGGTGACGTTACCATCGCCTTCGAGTTCTATGCCGACGCTGTATCTGTTGATGTCGGTTCTGGCGGTGCCGTTCACGACCCAACTGGACTCGCCCGCGTGATAGGCAACCTCCTCCTCTTTCACGAGAGCGATCATGTCCGTCTGCGTCTCGAAGACTGCCCGCGGTATGATGTAATGAGCGCTGACCTTGTTCTCGATCTTGCCAGTCTTGGGATTCAGATGCAGCTTCTCGTCCGTGAACCAAGCGATGGCACCAGGCACACCATAGAGTTTGCCGTCCTTCGACCCGATATGATGGATAACGACCATGTCGAGCGGACAATCAGCCGGCCGGGCACACTTGAACGGGCTTGGGACCCATCTCTTGATGAGCATCCCTAGATCTTTCTTGGAAGCGGGTTTCGATCAGCAGGTTCGGGACATCAGAAATCCCGCATGAATTGACTATGGGCCATTGTTGCCGGCACCCTTCCGCCTCCCCAATTTACTGTGAAGGCACGCCAGATTAAAGCAGAAATAGAGATTGTGAGATTTCGTATTTCGGTCAATAAAAATGGGTCGTGAAAAAGTATATTGGAGGGCACAGGAAGATTTGAGGGACTGTGAAACGCGAATACGTGTTGAAACACGCCATCTTCGAGACCATCATAGGCTCCCACGCCTACGGTACGAACATGCCCGACTCCGACACAGACAGGGCGGGTGTGATGGTGCCTGGTCTGGAGTATTTCTTGGGTCTGAAGAGGGTGAACGAGTATTCAGACTTCGGGGGAGAGGACCGGAAGTTCTATGAGATAAGGAAGGCCCTGTCTCTCATGCTCGAAAACAACCCGAACATGCTGGACCTGCTTTGGACACCCGAGAGGTGCATCCAAAAGATGACCCCTTATTGGGAGAAGGTCCTCTCCGTGAGGGATGCCTTCTTGTCCAAGAAGTGCCGATACACCTTCTCTGGGTACGCCATAGCTCAACTACATAGGATCAAGACGCACCGGAAGTACCTCTTGGATCCTCCAAAAGCGCCTCCATCGCGCACCGAGATGGGTCTGCCGGAGACGTCTATCTTTCCCACGTCCCAGTTAAAAGCGGTGTGCTATGCTTCCCTACAAGCGATACCCGAAGATCGGCGGGACGAGTTCCTAGAAGCACTCGACCAAATATACGGTGATTGGGTGATACCTCTGCTCGCACGGTACTTTGACCCCTCC
>Ga0172363_10002810_pt1 | contig 14088 bp, 11 predicted proteins | sample LakKivs2_kivu2a2_FD_114541 | JGI IMG/M metagenome (GOLD analysis project Ga0172363, IMG submission 114541) | Sediment microbial communities from Lake Kivu, Rwanda - Sediment s2_kivu2a2 | ecosystem: Environmental > Aquatic > Freshwater > Lake > Sediment | place: Rwanda: Western Province, Lake... | reverse complement strand
CGCTGGGAGAAGCGGGCGCGGGTGCTCGCCGCCGTTGTTCGCCTCCTGCTCGCCTTGCTCCGTGCTTCCGGGTTTACCTTCGATGGAAATCGTCTCCCAGAAGCAAAGGCCAAGGCCCGGCTTCCTCGGGCGATCACCAGCGCGCGGAGCTTGCTTTCCTTGGCCACCATTCTGCACATCATCGGGCTCGAGTCGGGGCGCTACCATGCCTGGCGGCGGGCGAAGAAAGCATGCGATCTCACCGACCGCTCGTCGCGCCCACGCACAAATCCAGGCCAACTCACCGACAACGAGGTGGCCACCGTCAAAGAGATGGTCTTGGCGCCCAAGTACAAACACATGCCACTTGGTACCCTTGCTCGTTGTGCAAAGCGCATCGGCAGTGAGAAATGTCTGCGTTGTCAGCACTGCTGCTCCAGCAGGTGGGCCTGTCACGGCTGCGGCTTGCGTTTGGCCAGATCCCCGGCCTTCACCTTCACCAATCGGTCGGGCGTGATGAAGCGTCTCAGGACGGCGTTCATGTCGGCCACGGTGAGCTTCGCTATGTTGTGGTTGAGGTCGCTCCAATAGGCCAGGGTGCGGCCGAGGAAGAGGCCTTGGTTGAGCTCGCCGAGCACGAAGTCGTCCTCGGCGATGCGGCTTTCCCACGTCTTGGCGTAGCTCTTCTTGGCATCGGCCAGCTCCTTCTCGTCCACCCCCTTGTGCACCATGTTCTCGACTTCGCCCAGCACCCCCGTCATGGCCTTGTCCATGTTCGCGGGAGCCGCGAGGGCGCCGGCGAAGAAGACGGCACTCTTGTCGATGGGGTGGGCCACGATTTGCGAGAACGCGCCGTAGGAAATGCCTTCCTTCTGGCGCAAGCGCAGAAACAAGCGCGAACTGGGGCTGCCGCCCAGCATGTAGTTGAAAAGGTAGAGCGCGGGGTAGGCGGGGTCATCATCGCGCACCTCAAGGGTCTGACCGGCGAGCACGAAGGCCATTTCCTTGTCGGGGGTGTTGATGGTCTCGTCGCTCGGCCGGGCGGGGCGATAGGGCAGGGGGATACGCTGGTAGGGCTTGGCGGATTTCCATGTCGCCACGGCCCGGCCGATGTCGGCCTTGACCGCCGCCGGGTCGAAATCGCCCACCACCGCGAGCTGCGCCGCGCTCGCGCCCCACAAACGCTTGTGCAGCGACGCGATCTCGGTTGGGCCCACCTTGCGCAGGCGTGCGATGGATTCCGCGATGGTGGGAGTGTAGCGGACATCGTCGGGCGAAAACGGCACGAGGTCGCGCATCAAGGACACGCTGGCGTTGGCCATGGGATCTGAGAGCTGCTCCTCGAGCCTGCTCAGCCTCTCCTTCTGTAGGGCATCGAAGTCCTTCTTGGAAAAGGCCGGCTGGCGCAGCATCTCACCGAGCAGCGCGATGACCTGCGACAGGTTCTCCCGCACCGTCTTGACGTGAACCTGCGCCACGTTGACCGTGGTCGGCAAGCGGTGGCCGCGGCCGAAGGACACCTCGGCCTTGAGCAGGTCGAGCTTGTCCTTGATCTCTTGGAAGCTGTGCTTGCGCGTGCCGCGTAGGAGCATCTCGGGGATCATGCCCGCGGCTTCGACTTTGCCTTTGAGGTCGGCCTCGCCGCCGAAGCGGATGGTCATGGCCAGGCGCACCTGGCCGCCCTTGGTCTTTTTGGGCAGAAGCGCCAGCTTGAGGCCGCCCGGCAGCTCTTCGCGCGTGGTGCGCTTCTCGATGTTCTCGACCGTGGCCACGAACGCCTCCCCCGCCTCGGTTGCCGAAGCACCTTTGTAGTCCTTGAGCATGGCGGCGACGTCGGGAACGGGCGGCAGGGGCGCGCGGTCGGGCTTGGCCGTGGGCAAAAAGGCGCCCAGGGTGCGATTCGACTGCTTGAGGTACGAGCGCGCGACGCGAGCCACGTCGTCGACCGTCGTCGTCTTCACCCGGTCGCGCGTGAGGAAGAGCAGGCGCCAGTCGCCCATGGCCGCGAATTCCGAAAGCACGATGCCGGTCTTGGCGGTCTCGGTCAGGATCAGATCGAATTCGCGGAAAAAGCCCGCGCGCCAGCGCTCGATTTCTTCCTTGCTGATGGTCGACGAGCCGAGCGATTCGACAATGCGAATCATGATGTCGCGCACGCTGTCGACCGAGCCGTTCTTGCTGACCTTGGCCGTGAAGACCATGACGCCGGGTTCGGCCATGGGATAGGCGGCGCCCGTGACCTCGCTGGCCAGGCCCTTCTCGACCAGGGCCTTGTACAGGCGCCCACCCGGCTTGTTGGTGAGGACGTCGACGATGGCGTCTTGGGCCACCTTGTCGGGATCGGCGCCGGCGGCGCCGTGGTAGGCGAGCGAGACGATGGCCACGTCGCCGGCGCGGCGGAGCGTGACCGAGCGCTCGCCGTCCTGCACCGGTTCGACCGTCCAGGTGGGCACGAGCTTGCGCCCGGGGCGCGGAATCGCGCCGAAGTACTTCACCACCAGGTCGAGGGCACGTTTCTCGTCGAACCTGCCGGCCACGATCAGGATGGCGTTGTCGGGCTGGTAGTAGCGCCGGTAGAAGGCGCGCAGGTTCTCCACGGGCACGCGCTCGATGTCGCTGCGCGAGCCGATGGTGGACTTGCCGTAGTTGTGCCATTGGTAGGCTGTGGCCATCATCTTGTCTTCGAGCACGGCCTCGGGCGAGTTCTCGAGCTTCTCGAACTCGTTGCGCACCACCGAGAACTCCTTGGCCAGATCCTCGGCCGCGATCTTGCTGCCCACCATGCGGTCGGCCTCGAGCGCGAGGGCGAAGTCGAGGTTTTCGGGACTTGCCGGCAGCTCCTCGAAGTAGTTGGTGCGATCCCACCAGGTCGTGCCGTTGAAGCGGGCGCCGTGATCTTGCAGGAGCTTCCAGATGTCGGGGCGGTCCTTGGTGCCCTTGAAGAGCATGTGCTCGAGCAGGTGCGCCATGCCGGTCTCGCCGTAACCCTCCAGGCGCGAGCCCACGAGGTAGGTGATGTTGACGAGCACGGTGGGCTTGCTCTGGTCGGGGAAGATGAGCACACGCAGTCCGTTGTCGAGCCGGTACTCGGTGATGCCCTCCACCGTGGTGACCTGGGTCAGGCGGGACGGGGCCGGACTTGCGGCCCACGCGGGCGCGGCGGCGACGAGGAGGTGGAGAAGGGCGAGGCGAGAGACGAAGTGCATGGTGTTCTCCTGCCTCGGAGAATAGCAGGTGCGGGTCCTAACCTGAGAAGAAGCGTCGGGAGAGCAGGCGGCCGGCGCCCAGGAAGGCGACGGCCAGACCCGATGCGGCGAGGAGGGCGCCGAGCAGGTCGAGCGGTCGCCGCCGTCCGGTGGCCAGGAGCACGCCGTATACGCAGAGGGCAAGTCCCACCACGATGAGGAGGACAAGGAGGATGGCGAGGAGCATGGACATTCGCGCCTATTCTTGCTGCAAAGCTCGCCGATGTCCAAGTCCCGGTCATACGAGATCATCCCTGCCGGCGGGGAACCGCTCGATATCAGAGCGACTCGAGATGATTCATTTCTGGCACAAGACGCCATGCGGCTCGCGACCGATCAAGCTGAGGCCTGCCGCCTGCCGCCTGCAGCCCTCTTCGTTTGCGGGCGAAGCCCGCGCCGTGATACCGACTACAGCAAGCGCTGTGCCTTGATGCGCAGGTAGCGGTTGATGAGCGCAGGGGTGAGCTTGCGGGGGGAGACGTGCAGCACCAGGGCGCCGGCTTCTTGCAGGTCGCGCACCAGGCGTTCGCGCCACAAGACGGCTTCGGCGGCGGCGGCACGCTGGTAGAGGTCGGCGGGGGTGCTCTCGCCGGCGTGGGTGTGGGGCTCGACCGCGGCATCGAGGGCCTCGTCGCGGAAAAGCACGCACAGGGCGAGGTGGCGGGGATGGAGGCTACGCACCGTGCGCACCACGGAGCGCGCGGAGATTTCGTCGATGACCTCGGTGAAGAGCACCGCCAGCGAACGCTTACGCAGGCGCTGCGAGAGATAGCCGTAGGCGGATTCGAAGTCGGTCTCGACCATCTGGGCGTGGATGTCGTAGGACGCGGCGATCACCCGCTGTGCGGCCCGACGCCCGCCTTGCGGGGGCAGAAAGGCGCGCACGCGCGCGTCGAAGGCGAAAAGCCCGACCTGGTCCCCGGCCCGTGTCGCCACATGCGCGAGCATGAGCACCGCATTCAAGGCGTGGTCGAGCTGCGACAGTCCCTGGGTCTCCGCGGTCATGAGGCGGCCGCAGTCGAGCATGCACATCACCGACTGATTGCGCTCTTGCTGGTACTCGCGTGCGATGAGCTTCTGCCGTCGCGCCGTCGCCTTCCAGTCGATGGCGCGGTACTCGTCGTCGCGTTGGTAGTCGCGCAGGGCCTCGAATTCATTCTCCCCGCCGCGCAGGCGCACGGTGCGCACCATGCGGTTTTCGAGGCTCTGCCGTGCCAGCATTTCGTAGGTGCGCACCGCCTGCACGTCCGGGTACACGCGCACCGGATGGCGGGCGGCGATGCGGATCTGCCGCCACCACAGCCCGAGAGGGGTCGCCCAGCGCAGGTGGTGGTCGCCGAGCTCGTAGAGGCCGCGGCGACTGGGCGTCACGTGGTAGGTGACGGCGGCATGGCCGGTGGCCGGAATCGCAACCGCCGCGGGCAGGCCGCTCTTGACGAGGCCGCCCGGGCAATCGTCGGTCACCCACAGCCGCCGGCCGGGCGTGGAATGCACGCGCAGGCGCACCAGGTTGGCGCGTCCCACCGAGAAGATGCGCGGCGGCTCGCGTTCCACGTGCGCGAGCACCCGCCGTCCCAGCCCGGCATCGATCGCCGCCAGTACCACCAGCGCCAGGTCGGCGAGCAGCATCGGCCGGAGCAGGCTCGGCTCGAGCGCGGTCACGGCCCCGAGGAGGAGCGGCAGCGTGGCGAGCAAGACGAGCCTTGTGGCAGGGATGAAGGGCATGAGCCTCCTAGGCCGCGACGGTCTCGGGCACGCGCACCTCGCGCAGGATCTCGGTCACGCAGTCGTCGGCCGAGACGCCCTCGATCTCGGCGTCGGGCTGCAAACCCACGCGGTGGCGCAGCACCGCCGGCGCCAGGGCCTTGACGTCGTCGGGAATGACGAAGTCGCGGCCGCGGGCGGCGGCGCGCACCTGCGACCCGTGCAGAAGCGCGATCGAGGCACGCGGCGAGGCGCCGTAGATGAGCGAGCGGTGGCCGCGCGTGCGGCACACGATGTCCGCGATGTACGAGACGATGCCGTCGTCGACCCGCATGCGGCGCGCGTAGGCTTGCATCTCGATGAGCCCGGCCGGCGCGATCACCCGGGCCAGGTTCAGGCGCTCCAAGGCCTGGGCGTCGAAGCCGGCCAGGTGGTTGCGCAGGATGGCGGTCTCGACCGCGTGCGCGGGGGGAAGCACGCTCAGCTTGAACATGAAGCGGTCGAGCTGCGCCTCGGGAAGGGGATAGGTGCCCTGCGATTCGATGGGATTCTGCGTGGCCATGACCAGGAAGGGATCAGGCAGGGGGCGGGTCACGCCGTCGACGGTCACCTGGCGCTCCTGCATGGCCTCGAGCAGGGCCGACTGGGTCTTGGCCGGGGCGCGGTTGATTTCGTCGGCCAGAAGGAGCTGGGTGAAGACCGGCCCTTTCAAGAACTCGAAGGCGCCTTTCTGCTGGTTGAAGACGTTGCCGCCGCTCACGTCCGAGGGCATGAGGTCGGGCGTGAATTGGATGCGCCGGTGGTCGCACGCCAGCACCCGGCCGAGCACGCGCACGAGGAGGGTCTTGCCCAGGCCGGGCGCGCCTTCGATGAGCACGTGGCCGCGCGCCAGGAGCGCGACGAGGGCGTGTTCGACGAGATCGGTCTGCCCGACCAGGGCGCGTTCGACCTCGCCGCGGATCTTTCCAAACGTGACCTGAAACTCATGTGTGTCCACCGGATCCTCCTGTTTGTGCGAGCAGCCTGGTGATCTCGGCCGCGGTTTCCAAATCGCGCGCGCCCTTGTCGGCAGGGACGCCCTTGCTTGCATCGCGCGCCTCGAGCAGAAGGCGCATGACCTCGCCCACCGGTCGGCCGGTGCGCGTGGCCACCGCCTCGGCCAGCCCGGAAAGGCTGCGGCTTGCGCCTCGGCCGAAGCGTTCACGCAGACGCTCGATGGCGTACTGCCCGACATGGGCGAGGGCCTGGCGTTCGGCCCGCGCCCGCGCGTAGTGAAGCCCCAAGGCGCGCACATGCTCGGCGAAGGCGCGTCGCTCGACGCGCTCGGCGTGGACGGGACGGCCGAAACGCGCGCCCTTGTGGGCGAAGAGCAGGACCACGAAGGCCAGGAGCTGCAGCATGGCCGGGCCCAGCCGCCCGCGCTGCACGGACTGGACCGGGTTGGTCGACACCAGCCCGGTCAAGTCCCCGGCCAGCTCGATGCTCGTGCCGCCGTCGCGCAAGAGGTGGTCGAGGGCGACGGCATTGTCGGCCAGAAGGAGGCTGGCGTTGCGGAAGAGGAAGTCGTCCGCCAGCACGAGCACGCGGTTCTCGAACTCGCCTTCCTCGTCGCTCCGGCGCTGGGCCGCGTAGGGCCCGTGCTTCCTGCGCAAGAGCGGACGATCCTCTGCGCCGCACTCGACGTAGTTGCCCTCGGGCACCCGCACCTGCAACGGCCCCCAGCGCTTGGCCGCGGCGTCGCTCGGCACGACAGGCTCGGACGCTGTGGCCGGTCTTTCCACGATGCGCATGCCAACCCAATCCGGCAAATGGTGCCGGCCGCCCGCGATGACCAGTGCGTGCTCGCCGGTCGCCATCCACCGCGCAAGCGCGCTCCACTCTTCCTTGCCCAGGCGGGCGCCGGGCAAGAGCACGAGCTCGTCGACCGTGCTCTCGTTGATCTTGGCCACGGAAAGCAGCCGTTCGTGCACCTTGAATCCGCGCTTGCCGAGGTACGCGATGACGCCCGCGCGGCCCGAGGGCGAGTGTTCCCAGTCGTCGCGCGGCAGGCCGCACGTCGAGGTGAGCAGAAGCAGGCCGCCGGCAAGGAGCAGAAGCCCGATGCGTTGGGCGAGAATCGTGAGCACGCGCGTCCACACGCCGTCGAAGCCCCGGGCGGTCACGTCCTTGTCCCCGAATTGGGCGCCTTCGACCGCGTCGACAACCTCCTCCATGCGGCCGGCGATGGTCGGCCGCTCGCCCCTGACGCTGCGCAGATAGTCGCCGTTGGTCTGGTGGGGCTCGATGCGCACCACGCCTGCGCCTTCCAGACGCCGCAAGAGGGCCGCATAGGCATCGCCCATCGCCTCGCGAAAATCGCCGGCCGCGGCCCGGGCGCGCGCACGTTCGAGCAGGCGCTGCACGTCGGTTTCCACTTGCCGGGCGAGCGCCGCGGCGGCATCGTCGGGGCCGGCATCGGGAACGCGCGTGGCGACCACGTCCTCCTTCGCCTTGCGGTCGAGGAAATGGCGAACCAGGGCGAAGATCAGCATGCCCACGCCGAGCCCGAGCAAGATCCACAAGAGCAGTCGCACGGGCAGACCCACCTCGGGAAGGTGGATGGAAAAGGGCTCGCGCAGTTCGAGCTGCTTGGCCAAGGCGTCGTTGTTACATGCGTCACGCAGGGCGGGACAGGCTTGCGTGTTGTTGCCCGCGCCGAGGTCGCACCAGCGCTTCTCGCCCGCGGTCAGGGGATAGCTCGGCTCGTGGCAGAAGAGGAATCGCTTGCCGGCGAAAACCTGGCGCACGGCCTGGGCGGGCTCGGGCGGCGGCGCGGCCGAGCCCGGCGGGTCGGCCGTCGCGGGGGGCACGGCCGGGGCCAGCGCGGCCACGGCGAGGGCGGCCAGCAGCGCGGGCGCGGTCACGAGGCGATCCTCCGCTGGCGGGCCTCGGCCTCGGCCAGGGCCGTGAAGCGGAGCTGGATGTCCCAACCCTCCTTGCGCGTGCGCATGTCGATGTAGCCGAGAAAGCTGGCGCTCGCCACGAAGGGCGCGGAGAGGAGCGCGCCGACCACGGCATAGACCGAGCCGCCGTCGGACCACAGCGAGCCGAAAGGCCGGCCCATCTGCAATACCAGACTGACCACGGTGTCGCCGACCACCTCCGCAGCCACAGCCAGGCCGAAGGGCGCGCACAAGCAGGCAAGGGCGAGCCCCAGGCAGGGCAGGCTGCGGAAAAGCACGAGACGGCTGCTGCGGCCGAGGCTTCCGAGCGGCCGGCCGGCTTCGAGCAGGACAGCCTCGCTGACGAAGAACAGCCGCGCGCCGAAGATGGGCAGCGGCACGAACAAGGCCGCACACACCCCCAGGATCAGGACATGCGCGAGCTTGGCCGCCACGAAGGCGGGCAGCCGGCGGACGAAGCGGCCGAGCAGGGCCAAGATGCGGATCTCCTCCGGCCGGCGGAAGAGCAGCTCGCCCGCGGCCAGGGCGAAGAGCCCGTCGGCGAGCACCAAGTAGCCGGCCACGAAGAGCCACACCCTGGTCCACGACCAGCCGAGCTGGGTGCGGCAGAGAAGGCACAGGCCTCCGCCCACCGACGTGACAAGCAGCGCGAGCGGCACCATCAGTCGACGATTGGCCATGGCGAACGGTCCCGCCAGGTCGATGACGTCGGACATGGTCCGCGGGCGCAGCGCCACCCGCGCGTCGTGAAGGTTCATGCCCGCCTCCCTCCCGGCCGCGACCGCCCCGCGCAGAGGAGGTAGGCAAGAACCAAGAGGTAGAAAAGCAGAGCCACGCCCCACTTCACCGGCGCGACAACGGCGGAGGGCGACCAGTAGCCCTCGATGAGGGCCGCAACCAGCAGCATGAGCGCGGCACCGGTGATCATGCTGAAGAGATCGCCCGCCTTGGCGCGCAGCGAGGCCCAGCGCGTGCGCGATCCGGTATCGACCAGGGCGTAGCCCATGACCATCCCGGCGGCGCCGGAGATCACGATGGCGGTCAGTTCGAAGGCGCCGTGTCCGGCCATGAAGGTGAACAGATTGCGGCCGTGTCCGGCTGCCGTGACCGCGCCCGCCACCACGCCGATGAGAAGGCCGTTGTAGATGAGGAAGAAGATGCTGCCCAGGCCGAAGAGGATGCCGGTGGCGAAGCAGCGGAAGGCGATGCCGATGTTGTTGTAGACGTAGAAGCTGGCCATCATGGTGTCGGCGCCTTCTTCGCGGCCGCGGCCGAATTCGGCGTACGACTTCTCCATCTCGGTCACCATGGACTCGGACATGATCTGGATGGCGAAGCCGCGCGAACGGAGCGCGCCCAAGAAGCCGAGCAAGCCGGGCAGCACGAAGAGCACGGCGGCAAGGGCCAGGAAGCGCGCGTTCCGCCGCACGCTGCGGGGGAAGCCCGCCAGCACCAGGTCACGCAGACCCTCCAAGCGGTAGGGAGGCGCGCTGTACATGGCGGCGCAGGCGCGCGCGGAGAGCGAGTCGAGCAGGTCGATGACGTCCGACGAGTAGCCGGCGCTGCGGGCGCGCATCAGGTCCGAGCAGATCTCGCGATACAGGCTCGCGGCGCGCGAGATGGAGGCCGCGGGAAGTCGACAGAGAAGGTGCTTGCGGGCGAGCAAGGTGTCGAGCTCGTCCCAGGTGGGCTTGCGCGCGGCGACGAATTCGTCCTGGGTGCGGATCATGCGCTCACCTTCGCCGATATGGCCGGGGAGGACTTGGCCTGGCCGCCCACGGCCACGTGGTGAAGAAGGGCCAGAAAGCGCACCGGGTCGCCGGCCTTGACGGACAGGCGGCGGGCAAAGACCGGCGCGATGGTCTCCGCGAGCTCCTGGCGTCGGGCAGGCGCAAGATCGCGCCGGCGGAGGAGCAGCTCGATCGCCTCGCGCTCGGGAAGCGACAGGGTCACGCGCGCGGGAAAGGCCAGAAGCTCGGTCGGGTCGGGTGGCGGATCCAGGGCAATCGGGGGCGCGACGCGCACCGGATCTTCGATCACCACCATGGTGCCGGCAGCCCGGTCGCCCAGGCGGGCGAAGCGGCTGTCCCAACTCATGACGAAGAGGCCGAGCAGGTAGCCGAGAGGGAGGAAATCCGCGGTGCGCAGCAGATTGCGTAGCACGCTATCCATGAAAGAAAGCGGGTAGCCACCTGCCTTGACCACGCGGAGCTTGAGGGCGCGCTTGCCCGGCGTGGTGCCGTTCCACAGGGTCTCGAAGAAGACGAAATAGCCCCACTCGATGAGAAAGAGGGCGAGCAGGGTGCCGCCGCTCAAGATGGCCTTGGCCGAGCGCAAATGCCGGCCGGTCACGAGCACGAGAACGATTTCCAGGGCCAGCAGGATGGCGATGCGGACCAAGAGATCGAGCAAGTACGCCCATGCCCGCCGGGTGGGCCCGGCCACGCGGAAGCGAAAGCGTACGTGCTCGGGGGTTTCGACTTCGACGGTGTTGTCGAGTTGCACGGCTTACCGCTGCACGCGCACGACCCGGGTGCCAGCGATGTGATCGTGCAAGCACCGGCGGTCTTCGCGAAAGATGTAGAGGCAATCGATGATGGCGAATGCCCAGCCAAGGTAGGGCACGGCTCCCAACAGCTTGGCAACCCAGTTGCGCAAGACCACGCCGGTGCCGAACGTCATGCGCCCGCCGTCCAGACGTTCGATGCGGATCCCGGTCCACTTCTTGCCCAGGGTCTGGCCCGTGCGGGTGATGAGGTTCCACTGGTAGGCGGCGACGGCCAGGGCGCAAAGGAACCCGAGCAGGATCGTCGCTCCCAGCAAAAACAGCAATTCATCCCCGCCGAGCATCTTGAGACCGGCCGGGCTGTCCACAAGTGCGGCCGCCTCGGCCGCGATCGCGGCGCGCGTGGCAGCGTACATGCCGATGGCGAGGCCGGGCAGCATGGGAATCGAGAAGAGAAGACCGTCGATGCCTACCGCGACCAGGCGCGTGCCGCGTTCCGCCAACTCGAACCCACGGCTGCCCGCGGCAAAGCCCTGGTTCAGCTCGCTTGCAGGGGCGACATAGGGATTGGCCACGCTGTCCATCGCAGGCCATCGATCCGACCACGCGAACCCGCGTGGGTCAAGCGCGACGCCGGTCGTCTGCGGGTTTCGAGCGGTTTGTCACGTGACGGAAGCCCGCGCTATGTCCTTGCCTTGACGATCTTGCTCCAGCCGTCTTTGAGAGGCACGGTCCGGTTGAAGACGGGGTTGCCCGGCCTGGAGTCGACGGTGTCCACGCAGAAGTAGCCCAGGCGCTCAAACTGGAAGCGCGCGCCGGGGGCAGCCTCGGCCAGGGCCGGCTCGATGCACGCCTCGGTCAAGGTTTCGAGCGAGGCGGGATTGAGCGTCTTGCGGAAGTCGGCTTCGCCGGCCCCGGGATTCTCGACCGTGAAAAGGCGGTCGTACAGGCGCACCGTGGCCTTCACGCCGTGTGCGGCGGACACCCAGTGCGAGGTTCCCTTGACACGCCGGCCGTCGGGGGCGTCGCCCCCGCGCGAGGCGGGATCCCAGGTGCAGTGGAGCTCGACCACCTCGCCCTTGTCGTTCTTCACCACGTCCGTGCAGCGGACGAGGCAGGCGTAGCGCAGGCGGATCTCGGCACCCGGGGAGAGGCGGAACCACTTCTTGGGCGGGTTCTCCATGAAGTCGTCTTGCTCGACGTAGACCACTCTTGAAAACGGGATCTTGCGCGAGCCCATCGCCGGATGGTCGGGGTGGTTGGGGGCCTCGAACCAGTCCACCTGGCCGTCGGGGTAGTTGTCGATCACGACCTTGAGGGGCCGCAGCACGGCGAGCCTGCGCGGCGCGCGCTTCTCCAGATCCTCGCGAATCGCGAACTCAAGCAGGCCGACGTCGACGGTGCTGTCGTTCTTGGCCACGCCGATGCGATCGGCGAAGGTGCGGATGGCCTCGGGCGTGTAGCCGCGGCGGCGCAGCCCGGAGAGGGTGGGCATGCGCGGATCGTTCCAGCCGCTCACCAGGTGCTCGTTCACGAGCTGCAGGAGGCGGCGCTTGCTCATCAGGGTGTAGGTGAGATTGAGACGGGCGAATTCGATCTGGCGCGGCTTGCACGGCAGGGGCAGGTTCTCGATGCACCAGTCGTAGAGCGGCCGGTGATCTTCGAACTCCAGGGTGCAGATGGAATGCGTGATGCCCTCGATGGCGTCGGAAATGGGGTGGGCGTAGTCGTACATCGGGTAGATGCACCACGCATCGCCGGTGCGGTGGTGGGTCGCCTTCTTGATACGGTAAAGCGGCGGGTCGCGCATATTGAGGTTCTTGTGCTGCATGTCGATCTTGGCGCGCAGCACGCGCGAGCCGTCGGGGAACTCGCCGGCGCGCATGCGGCGAAAGAGGTCCAGGTTCTCCTCGACGCTGCGGTTGCGAAAGGGGCTGTCTTTGCCCGGCTTGTAGAAGTTTCCGCGGTGCTCGCTGATCTGGTCGGCCGTCAGGTCGCACACGTAGGCCTTGCCCGTACGGATGAGGTGCAGAGCGCACTGGTAGATCTGCTCGAAATAGTCCGACGCGTAGAGCGTCGGGCCGTTCCAATCGAACCCCAGCCAGCGGACATCCTCGATGATCGAGTCGACGTACTCGACGTCCTCGGTGCTCGGGTTGGTGTCGTCGAAGCGCAGGTTGCACTTGCCGCCGTACTTGGCAGCGGTGCCGAAGTTGAGGCAGATCGACTTGGCGTGCCCGATGTGCAGGTAGCCGTTGGGCTCGGGCGGGAAGCGGGTGTGAACCCGGCCGCCGTTCTTCCCTGCGACCAGGTCGGCGTCGATGATGTCTTCGATGAAATTCGAGGCCGGCCGGCTCGCGGGTGGGGCTTCCTTCGCGGCTTCTGGGTCGTCCGTCATGGCATCAAGGTATCGCCGGCCGGTTCGATGTCCAAAAGAAAACGGGGCACCGAGGTGCCCCGCTCGCGTGGAACAATCGCCTGCGACTTGGCCTACTAGTCAGTGAACTCGACCTTCGACAGGCAGAAGTCCTTGATTTCGTAGGCGGTGTTGACGTCAGAGGAGATCTGCACGCCCATCTTGTCGATGTTGGGAATATCCTCCTTGGTCAGATAATCACCCGAGCCGTCCCAGCATTTCGTGTTGAACGAGGTCAACTGCATGGGAGCAGGCGGGCTGCCGGCAACCCCAGAAAGGATGGTTGCGCAGTAGTTCACCTTGTCGGTATCCCCCTTGCGATGGATCATGCCGCGGATGGCCGCGGTCGCGGGCTTCACGGCGTCGTTCGTGTTGACCGTGAACGCAACCTTGGTGAAGGTCTGCTTGAGCGTGGGAGGCTCCGGGGCGGGGACAAGGCAGCCGTCGATGGGGCCGGCGTTGAAGCCAATCTGGATTCCCCAGTTGCTGTCGTAGTCCGGGGAGGTGCCACCGTCGGCCGGGACGACCTTGGGGATGCTGCCGCTGACGCAGAGCTTGTCATTGGCCGACCACTTCGTCGAGCCGCCGCACGCCGGGCAGGGGCTCGGCTCGCTGATTGGCCGCTCGTCCTGACCCGCGGCTGGCACACAGGTCGGACTCGTGGCCGTGTCCCAGCGACCAAGGGCGATCCAGCCGTACCCTGTCATCGCGCCGTCGGCCTTGCCAAGGGCAAAGGTCACGACGTTGCCGCTACCGCCGCCGGCCGTGCCGCCGGTGGCGGGCGGGGTCGTTCCGCCGCCAGCCCCGCCGGTGCCGTTGTCACCGCCGCCGGCGCAGGCGGCGAGAGCTAGAGCGCTGCCGAGCGCCAAGGCGGTCGTCAGGAAGCTAAAACGTGCATGGGAAGAATTCCGTGCTTTCATGTCACCCTCTCGTTTGGTCGTGTTCCACTCAACGCATTGAATGGTCCTGTTCGGGAGTCTTATACGCGCAACACGCGCGCTTTCGCAAGGGATGGAACATACCACGGCAGCCTGCGATCTCAAAGGCCCGCCCCGGCGGGCTTGGTGCCGGCGGTGACAGGCGAAGTGACAAGCTGCAGAAAGCACGGTTTTCCCGGCGCGAAGACCGCACCTCAAGCGCGCGCGGGGGGGGCATAGGCGTTAAGCGCCTCAAAAGCCAATCACCGCAGGCTCTGGCGTCCGCCGGCCGCCGCCCGGCAAGTCACCCTCTCCCAAAGGGAGTGGGTCGGGGTGAGGGTTTGCTTTTCTCTGAGCTCGAAAGCTGAGGACTTCTGCT
>Ga0172363_10002808_pt1 | contig 14090 bp, 16 predicted proteins | sample LakKivs2_kivu2a2_FD_114541 | JGI IMG/M metagenome (GOLD analysis project Ga0172363, IMG submission 114541) | Sediment microbial communities from Lake Kivu, Rwanda - Sediment s2_kivu2a2 | ecosystem: Environmental > Aquatic > Freshwater > Lake > Sediment | place: Rwanda: Western Province, Lake... | reverse complement strand
AAGAAGATCTACCCAAGTGTTTATGGACACTAATTGCAGAAGGTAAAATACGTATGTAGAAATTTCCTTCTCTTTCTATATTTCCATTTACTTCAACTTCTCTAGAATATGATGGGAAAAGATCTAACAATGTTTCATCCATCTTAACTATTCCAGTCTGTCTATCAATCAAATCATTATTTCTTATATAAGTTGTTAAAATTTTCAGTGCATTGCTTCCACTTATCAACATTTGACCATCATTATTATATTGAGGCTCTCCAATGTCATGATAATTATTTTCTGCAAAAATCCGAAAATTATTTGTTAAAATAGGTCTTAAATATTGTTGTGCTGCTTGAATAATTCCTATTGGCTCAAATTGTTCATCGGATGATTCAGAATCTGAATTAGAACCACTTGTTATATCATCTGAACTACTTGTTGTATCACTAGTGTTACAATTATTTATTTCGCTGAATTTGTTATGTATTATTTTTAAATTATTATTAAGAACAACATAATCTTCATCAGAAAAATGTTCTTTGTATCTAAAAATTATATCGGAAATTATCTGAAAATTATTCATAGTTATTACTACACAAATTTATAAAAAAATAATTCAGTTTTTACTTGAGATCAAATAACCACAATGATTCAGATTGTTTTTGAGCAAATAAAGAGATAAGAAATTCCTTCGGTAGACAATAAATATCAGGTATAATCTCTGTTAAATCCCATTCACGCATACGACGTAAATGTTCATCTGAACCAATGTAACAATGTGAATTGTCGTCAAATAATGGTATTTCCTGCAAATAATTTGACTTTTTTTCCTGTATGTATTCAATCGCCTCTTCTGCCAACTGTCTAGCTTTCTTTATTTTCCATTCCAAAATTGCATTCCTTTTTTTTCTAATATTATTAAATATCTCAAATTGTTTCAAAGCTTCTTGAGCAATTTTTTTGGCAGTTTCCTTGAGTTTAATAATATGGTTATCTTTTTTCTTTTTATTTTTATTTTTTTTGGATTTCTTTTTTTGAATTTCTTTTTCTTCGTCAGCTAAGAGTAATTCCGCATTTTTACTTGCTTCTTCTTCACTTATCCTGGCATTTCTACTCTGACAAGCAATAAATAAATTATTTTTGTTTAATTTGAAGTAGATATTGGGGATGACGTCGATAATTGATGAGATAGTATTAATTCCAGTTTCAGGATTCATACAATCACAAAAAGAGATTAGACATTTACCTTTTACAATTTCATTTTGTATTCTTTGATAATGTTTATTACCATAATTGAAGAAAAATCCATTGTCACGAAATGCAAAATGTTTATCCTCTCTCATTTCCCTCAATTGCATAAACTTTATATGCTGATGTTCATAACACTTTCGATAATTAACCAAATCATTAACGATCTGTTCCCTTGTTGGTAAAGGAACGCTTAAAAAAACACCCAGACCAATATTTTGGCAACATTCTATCATTTTCAATAAAACCTGAAAATCAAATGTATTATCAGTTAAATATGTATCCAGTTTTTTACATAAATACGGATCAATCAACCGATATATCATTGGGTAAAGAACAACTGGGCTAATCAGAAAATAAGTGCCTTTTTTTATATTTGGATGAAGAATTAATTTTGGAAGTTGAAAATACTGGTTTTTTACCTCAATCAACATCAAAATACGTAAGTCATAATCTTTTTCTGAAACAACATACCTGCCATTTTTTTCCTTACATTTAAGTGTAGTTACAGTCTTCTCTTCAAGACATTTATTTAAAAAATCGATCCTTTTAACAGGTCCAATACCTCTTTCTCTATACATACATCGCAAAGCATTTATAGATTCTACACTTTCAATCAAATAATTTTCTTTTGGGGTAATCGGTTCTTGAGAGAAACAATTGTCGCAAGTATTGAATAAAATGTAAATTTGCAAGTCGATTACTATAAGCACATGCAGATTTTTTTTTACCAAAACATTTTCTGCATTCAATAAATGAAAATAATTTGTTTCTGGATTACTATTATATTCCAAAAAGTCCGTGAAATGTTCATTCCCAATAAAATTCTTCGTCGTTAAAATCTGACTCATTTTTATTGGGTTAACCATAATTAATTATTTAATCAATTTTTCCAAAAAAAATATTTGATAAATTATAGAATGGTGTGTTTGAATAAAATTAAGGAATTACAAACTGCGGATGAATATTACGAATTTGTAAAACAACTTCAAGTATTAACCGCATTTCCCAAAACAGCTGAAGATAAAAGTGGAATTTATATTGTTCGTAAAATTTCCACTGGATGTCGTAAAATGAAATTAGGTTTAGGAATCCTTAAAGAACAAAATAATTATAATGTTGCTTGTCAAAAATTTGATAATAATAATAATTTAATCAGAGCAACAAGTCCAGATGGAAACTCACGTTATAATTTTCTTGATCATGAAATTTCAATTATGGGCGTTATTACACTAATGAGGGAATTTTTTAGTTCTCCAGGTTCGCAAGGTGTCAATGCCTTCTGGATTACCGTTTTTCCAATGCAACTTAATATCGCCCGTAAAATCTTAAGAAAACCAACCTGGATTCCCAGTGTTTTCTACCGTGGAGGAAACAGTGGTGTTGTCACAACATCATCATTTAACCCATCCAATGCTAACGTAAATATTGATCTCGCCAAAGTTGAAGGCCAAGGTGTCGGCTCAGGGTTTGGATTAACAACCGTCCTCTCTTTTTCCGAAAATGCAGCTGTCCCAGTTACTCAAAATGGTAGCTCATTCTCACTTCAAATTCCACAAAATACCTTCATTGATCAAAAGATTACACCAATTCCAATTGGATCATACCAAGCATTCCAAGTTGCCATGATCGGAAATCAACGTAATATTTGGCCTTTAACTAATGGAAATGGTAGAACTGTATTTGATCTTGATATGCCCGTCCTTACAGGAGAAGTCTAAAAAATTGATTATATTATATTCTCTTACAATAAAATACATTAACAATAGATAATGACTGAAGATTGCTCAATTTGCCAAGAAACTCTTGGTGGTGCCATCACAATAATTAACCAATGCAGACATAAATTCCACGGTAATTGTTTTTTTCAATGGACCCGAAGAAATAATACTTGTCCAAATTGTCGTATTGAAATTCACTCTATTGATAATATAGTCTATAACAATGAACCGCTTGCTCAGCACAAAAAATGCAATTTCTGCAATGATAACATCAATCCAGAAATAAAAAATTATGCATCAAATTCAAAATGTGATTGTTTATTTCATTTTAATTGTATAAGACAATTAAATGGCATTCTTTTCTGCGAAACTCACCAAATCGATATTTCCAAAACCGATTGGTATATAAATATGGATAATCCCGAAAAAACTTTCGAACATTTATTCGGTAAAATTCCGGAATGTCCAGTTAAGAGATGCAGAAAAAATGGTAAAATATGCAACAATTTTTACTGCGATGATCACGGAATTGAAAATATTGGGAGAGAATCCATATACAAAACATTTCATTTATTTTTGGTATATGGGGAAATCGAGAAAGAGGAAATAATTTTTAACAGAATCCTCGAATATGTCGAATTTGAATTCCATTTATTTCCATACGAAAAATCCATTCAAAATGTACATCACGCAATTATTACTCAAAATGTTATGTTGCCTGAAAATCTCTCCCAATGGTCCCCCAAAAACAAAAAATTTATTCATCCTATTCCAAACAATACTTCTCACCCATCTAATCAGAGACCTGAAAACCGTAATTTATTTCTACATCTTCAAGATAGTAGAATTTCTGAAGAAATGAACAGAAGTACAATAAGGGGAGAACAAAATAGACAATTTTTGTCAAGTAATGTTGATAGAATTTCTCCAGTTAATCAAGATGCTTTGGCTATGATGGAAATGGTGGACAGTGCCGGTGGTAGGTTAGGTTCAGAGGATTTATTGTTTTCTGTGGTTAGTCGCAATGTTAATTTCGAAGAGATTATGCGACATCCTTATTCACAAATTTTTTCAAGAAATTTCACCTAATTATAATTTTCCATCTCCGACAAATTTTCGGGAGACTTCTTACGCTGAATACCCAATAGTTCCATTTGTTCGTCACTCAATATATCTGTATCAGCTCCTCTAAAAATTAATAATTTTGCAACATCAATGTGTCCATTCTTCATTGCCCAATAGAGTGAATAATCCCCTTTCGCATGAATATTTGCACACCAATCCAACAACAACTTCACAATTTCAAGATTTCCAATAGTCGCAGCGATTCTTAACGGTTCATCATTGAGAACATTTACATTCACATCTAAATCCAATAAATATTTTACAAATTCAATATTACATTTTTTTATAGCGTTTCTAAATATTTCTTCATCGTTGACACTATAATCTGCTCCCATTTTTACTAAAAATTTAAAAATTTTCATATGCCCTTTGTATGCACAGATTCTTAGTGAAATAAATTTGTCAGCTTTTATATTTGCTCCTTTTTTAACCAGAAATTCAACGATATCATAATGTCCTTTCAATGCTGCCATATACAATGGATTATCATTTTCCGCATGCAACTCAGCACCATTCTTCAATAAAAATTCAACAATTTTTAAATGTCCATTTCGTGCACTATCAATTAATGCACTATTATTCTTCGCTTTAACATTTGCACCATTTTCCACCAACAATTGCACAACATCAAAATGACCATTAGTAGCACTCATCCTCAATGCCTCATTATTATTGGCACTCAAATCAGCTCCATTTTCCAGCAATAATTTCACAACTTGGATGTGTCCATTCTCAGCACTTTTACGTAATGCATCATCATTATTAATGTGAATATCAACACCCTTCTGAATCAATAAATCAACAATTTCAAAATTTCCATTAGTAGCACTAATCACAATTGCTTGGCTGTCATCAATAAATACAGAGGGTATTTGAAAATTTGCGACCTCATCCATTTCATTTTGTTGGATGTCTACTTCCATTTTTATTTTAAGAGATCAAAGATAAAAATAATTCAATTTTTTTGTAATTTAAAAAATTGATACAATAACATTCTGTCTTTATTAGCCTAAACAAATGGAACTTAACAATTTCCCCACTGAAGTTCTTTACAACATTCTACTCAAAGTAGATTATTGTTTTTTACTTACTAATTGTGCATTGGTAAGTCGTAACTGGAAAAATATAATCACACATGATGATTTTATTATTCATTATTGTCGTGAAATGATCGAAGGTTATCCGAGGATTACCTCACGATCTCAAACCGAAATAGAATTCTGCCAAACTTATTTCAAAACAAAACAAAACAAAGCCTATATACCAATCAAAGCAATCAGTGCATCGTCTACCGATCACATATCACAACACGTCGCATTTACTATTGCGGAATATCACAGGACTTTTTGGTCTTCTACTGGTTCAAGGTCTGATGAAGATAATGAATTAATTGTTTATGAAATAGGGATGGGGGTAGGGATAATAAAGTTTATGAGAATTTCATTCTTTCAAGCGAACTGGTTACCTAGTGTTGGCAGTGATAATTCTTGTTTTTCTTCAAAATCCTTGCGAATTGAGATCTTGAACGAGAGAGGAGAAAAAATATACAAGAGTTCAATTTTCAATGTTGTTAAAACAAATCATGCACAAACATTTCATCTTCCCAAACCTTTTTTTGTTACAGAAGGATATAAAATTCATTTGCATTTGATGGGAAAAGCTGAAAAACAATTGTCGGATAACCTCTACTACACCTGCGTTAATAACTTCGCGATTTTTGGTATATCTAGTTTAGCAATCCCTTTCAGATTCACTGACGGAAACATTACAAAATATCCAATTGAAGAATACAGATTCGCAAAATATATCGTATTTAATTTGAAAAATTTATTACTTTCATTCGCGAATTTAATAACAAGAACTCCTCATATAATAAACAATCCAAGAATGCCATATTATCTGGAACATCTTGGTAAATTGAATTCCAGTAGACTTCGTGAAATTAGAGAATAAATTGTTTAAATTTTTTATAATCATTCCTCTTTTTAACTATAATTGCGGCTTATCCAAAGGTTTCCATTCCCCAATCAAAGGATTAAATTTAAAAAATATTTCTTCAAAATTATGTTGAATCGAATGTGCAGAAGTTGCGATAGAGAGAAGTAAAACTACAACAATCCATTCATAATTTTTAAAGCTTTTCCAGTGTTGGAAAATCAAAACAATGCTGATTACACCTTTGCGCAAAGGTGTAAAATCAATATACCACTAACCACTAAACCCAAAAAAGATGGTCTCATTCTATTATTATTTCAGAAAAAAATGAATTAAATTACTGCTATTCATTACGAAATTATAAAATGAAATTACTTATTTTTTTAGCTGCAATTAGTTTGGTTAGTGCTATCAAACTCAATCAATATTTGGATTCATCTTGTTCAAATTTGTTTCAAACATATTATTTCAATTTAAATGATTGTTTTATGGCTGGAAATGGTGCGAATGGTATGAATTACACTTTCTGTAATGGAACATATTTCAATGCTCTCATTTATTCCGGAACTACTTGCTCCGGAAATCCAACAATAACAATGTCCGGAGATCCCAGAGTTTGTGCTCTCGAAAGACGACTTGTTTTCTGCAACGAAAATGCACCTCCATCATCCCCAACCATCAAATCATTTTCCCCATCCACTTCAATCAACATATTTCTTGCATTTATTCTTTATTGCATCATCAACATTATTGTTTAATAAAAAAATTGATTAAATTATAATTACAATCCATTGATAATTATTATGGAACTTAAACCTTTTGTAGATTTATCCGACAAATCTCCTACAAGTGTGATTGAATGTCCAATCTGTATGGAATTATTCGACACACCCCTTATTTGCAGTTGTGGTCACACATTCTGCACCAAATGTTTTGATCTTCTTAATGAATGTCCCTACGACCAAACTATTATTAATAGGGAAGTAAAAATAAAGAATTTCGCAATAATATCTTTAATGGATATGCCAAGGGCAGTGATTAGGGAAAGATATAAATTTTCTGAAACGCGTAAAAATGCATTACAAATGTATCATCAATTGGTACCTTGCAGACATCCTGAATATAAAATTTGGCACAAAACGAATGACAAAAATGCCGGCAACATTTGGCAAGGTGTTGTGTCTTATTTAATTTTGAAAGTAGTGAATGAAGATGTGGATGTTTTCCCGATGAAAATTTCAATGCCACCTGAATTAGACCACGGCTGGCATTCCCTTCTTCTCATACCCCAATTAGCTCATCACATTCATTCAGTTCTCGGAACAATTGTTCATCATAGACCGATAAAAGCATCAAGTGAAGATTCTGGTTATCTTGCCAGATTGGAATTTGGATATGAAAAATATGAGGAATTCTTTGGATGTCCTTGCCCATATAAAAATGCGAAAAAGAAATCAGAAAAATTCCAGATTATTTTAAAAAATGGTTGTGGAAGATCAATCGCATTTAATGTGAATGATATGACTACTATATGGGAATTGAAGAATGAAATTGAATTAAATGAGGGCATCCCAATTGATCAACAGAGATTAATTTTTAGAGGGAAACAGCTTGAAAAAGACAATAAGACAATCAAGTTTTATGATATTAAAAAAGAAGATACTTTACATCTTCTTCTGAAATTATCCGGATGTTAGAAAATCATTTTATAAATTTTACACTTCAATTTCAATAATGTCACGATATTTCCAAAAATACTCTTCAAGACTCGGATAATAATTATCAATAATTTTATGCGTTGCCTTGATGAATAATTTTTTTGTACTTTTTGGTAGATCAATAATTCGGCAGTCGTCATTTCGATAAACAATTAATGTTTCGAAACCTTCTGGTAAATCACAAATTGGATGGGTATATTTTCCGACTTGAAGATGTTTCAGGGAATTGGGAAATTTCGGTAATTGATGTGAGTAATCATCATTTAAAATCAAAACCTCTAATCCCTCTGGCAACCTTTCTATAACTTGCTTAAAATCCATTGAAAAAATTACACTTTTAATCCCATCTGGAATGTCAAATTTTTGGTTAAATCTTCCATTGAATTCAATTTCTTCTAATCCTGCTGGTAATTTATCACAAACAGAATTAAAAAAATCACCAAATTCTAATTTTTTCAATCCATTCGGAAAATTAATACAACTAGTAGATCTGATTGGATTAAAGTACATTTGTTCAATATATTCCGGCAGATGATTTACGGGAAATTGATAATTACCTAATCTCAAAATTTTGAGATTCTTTGGAAGATAGGAAATATTATTTTCTTCAATTAAAGGACATACCGGTATTTTATTCATATTCATATATTGATCCAATCTTCGAACTCCAATATTTGACCCAAAACCAATTTTTAATTCTTCTAGATTCTTTGGTAAATAAGATCCATTAATTAAATCGCCGATTCTTTGCGCATATAATTCACCAAAATGTATAATACGCAAACTCTCCGGCAATCTCTGCGGATACTGCGGCAAATTACGTGGACCAATCTCCCTGTTATATTTAAATCCGAAATATAATTCTTCAATACTATTTGGTAAAACGCAAATTTTTTGATTAAAACAATCACCAAAACGTAAATATTTAAGGGATTGAGGAAGATTTTTTATTTTTCTGTTGAATTGGTGGCTGAATTGCAGTTTCACTAATCCATTTGGTAATTTCTTTGTAATTTGATTGTAGTAGTCGCCAAATGTTAATTCTTTTAAATTGGAGGGATATTTCTCGATAATTTGGTTGAACATTAGATTGAGTTTAAGAACTTGGATTGAGTCAGGGAGGTTGTTGATAGTGAAGTTAAAATCGTAATTATGGTGTAAATCAAGAATTTCCAGATTAGTTGGTAAATTATCTAAGGGTTGTTTGAAATAATGATTTAATACCAATTTTTTCAGATTTGTTGGCAAAAAATCAATTGGTTTGTTAAAACCCGAACTTTTGTTAAAAATTAATTCTTGTAATGAGTTTGGCAAATTGTCAATCGGTTGGTTAAAAGATTGTCCCAATACTAATATCTCCAAATTATGCGGTAAATTGTCTATTGGCTGATTAAAATCCCTTCCAAATGATAATTTCCTCAAATTAATAAAATCCTCTATATGTGGAACAATCTTATTAAAACAAATGCCGAATTTAATTTTTTCCAGCGTTAATGGCATATCAATTATATCTTCCGAAAAATTATCATTAAATTTAACAGATTTTAAACCATCAGGTAATTGAAAATGATTTTTTCCAATAATTCTGTTAAATAAAGTAGATGAGCAGATATCCTTGTATCTAATTAAAAAATTAGATTTTCGACATTTTTTAATTGGTTTTTTATTAATCTGTTGAAATTTTATATACTTCACACCTTCCATCATTTCTTTTTCGATCTCTCCATCAAAAAATCCATAAAATATTATCTTATCGTCAGTTCTTTCGTACGCTTTAAACATTTATTATAACCTATTATTCAATTACCTTTAATTTCATTTTTTGCATATTCTTCCAAAAAATACATTTTAATATTTTTTCTTTTATTGTTAAATTGATCAATAAAAAAATAAATTATAAATCCAATAAAAATTAAAATATGCAATTTTTTTTTGCAAAATAATGTAAAATTTGGTATAGGATGGAAAAAGTCCTTCATGAAGAAATATTACCAAAAATACAAAAAATAATTCCATATTTTATGCGATTGCATATTTTATCTAAAAAAAGTATTAATTAAAAATATTTTATTGTTACTTATTGATAAGCGGTGTAAAATTATAAAAAATATGTTAAAAAATTATTTTGGTGAGATGATAGCTGCAGCTTGATATCCAGTTTTTTTGTTGGATTCAGCATAGAATTCATCAATGAACAGGAGAAAAGTTCGTGTCCAGTAAGTGACGCCGTGTTTGGTGAATGGGTATTCAAGGACAAGAGGGAGACTTATGTTATTTTTTGAGCGCATATTTGTTTGAAAAATTGGATCAAAAAATCTTTCATCAAGGTCAATTGAACCTTCTTCGAGAACTTCTCTTCTGGCGGCTTGAATAATACTTGTTTCTCCTTGATTGATATTGCCAACGAAGAAACCGTAAAGAGGTTTCTTATATTGACATTTTGGATTGTAGTATTGGTAGGCCCGGATTGGTTCAATGCCAAAAATGTTGCTCCAGTTATTAAGTTCGTTGGGATTATAGATGGGACGCAAATTATCAATTAAAGTTTTGAGGTTACCATTTCTATCTAATTCTTCAGCTGCAACTCTATCACGATCGTTTTTATTGGTGAATTCTTCATCAATTATACTAACACATCTGGCAATACCTTGGGCATTTTTATCTTTCCATTCTCTGAGACTTTCAGTTATTTTACCGGAAAAAATTGCAGCCATTTCATTATGTGGATTATCTTTCAGTTTTATTCCATATTTCTTCTTACTTTGTTTAATTTCATTGAGAAGAATTTTAATTTTGTAGTCAACCAGATTGTTGAGATTATTGGTAAAACCTTCAACTTTGGCATTAGGTAAAAAAAGTAAGACACCAGCTTTGGTGTAAAGTTTCCTCTGATTGGAGGAATCAACATCTTCAATGGGATATAAGGACATTGTGTGGAAAAAGAAACGGTTGATAATTATGGGGTATTTTGAAAATTTTACTATCAATTTTTATAAAAAAAAATGATTTAAATAATTATAATCTTAAGGTGATATATAAATGACAACAACAAAGATATTTGTAATTTTGGACCGTAGTGGTTCTATGGAATCTTGCCGAAGTGACACTATTGGAGGATTTAACAGTTTTGTGAGACAGCAGAAGGAATTGAAGGCGGATAATGCCTTTCTTTCTTTTTACCAGTTCGACAATGATTATTCTATTATTTATGAGAATAAAAAAATTGAACAAGTTGAGCCATTAACTGAGGCAACTTTTGTTCCTAGAGGAGGCACTGCTCTTTTGGATGCAATTGGAAGAACGGTGAATGGAATTACTGCAAATGATGGAGAAAATGTGATTGTGGTGATTATTACCGATGGAGAGGAAAATAGCAGCAGAGAGTTTAATAAAACAACTATTAATCAATTGATCGGCCAGAAAAAGGAGAAAGGTTGGGAATTTATTTTCCTTGGTGCCAATCAAGATGCAATCAAAGAAGCGGCTGTTTTAGGAATAAACAGCAACTCATCGTTGACTTATGCGACGGAAGCTGCGCAGGAGGCGTTTACATCGGTAAGTAGTGCAATTTCTCGTTCGAGGTCCACCCCGATGAAGAATATTTCATTTACTCCAGAAGAACGGCAGAAATCGATGGGAAAATAATTTTTATAATTTTGTATTCAATTTTTGATAAGAAATTCATAATTCATATGTATTTCTTTATATTTTTTTACGATTTTATCTCTGAATACATTGACGCTTATTTTGGTATATTGACCTGTATCATAAACTGATTCAAAAATTTCGCGACCGTAGATAAGATCCGGATAAATATCTTTTTTGATTCCATCCGAAAATCCAAGATAATAAAATGCATTCGCTGCCATTCTTTTTCCATGTGATATCTCCTCACCTTTTTCATCTAATCTTTTTTTATATTTTTCAAAAACTTCATCCATTTGCAATAAATGGTTCCACTCATCAATTGTGAAGAATGATAAATCATTTATATCCTCATCTTCAATCAAAGAATTCACTTTGTAATATTGGTTCTTACCAATAATATCCAATTCTTTATTAAAAAATGACATTGTTAATGGTTAGAATGTCAGATATAATTTTATTCATTTTTTTTTGGAATGCGTTTAGAAAAAATTTATAATATTTTGGATAAAAAAATAATCTTAATATAATAATAATGAAGACAACTCCCATTTTGGTTTTGTTGAACCTTTTTCTCATCAGTTCCGTCTGTGATGCGTCCCAGCCAATTGTTTCCACCAACTCAAAAGTAATTTCTGCTGTTGTTAAGCCAGTTCCTCTCGCGGTTGGCAATAATGATCTTAAATGCGATGCATGCGAATTCATTGCCAAAGGTCTCGATGATAAAGTTTTCCATAATGATCATCTCGTTGAACTTGTGACGGAGGAATTGGATTCAATTTGTAATGTTCTACCGGCAAGTGTGCATGATATGTGTATATCGGCTGTTAATGGAACTGTTCCGGATTTATTGGCGAAGATCGGTGATTTTGTGGCGAATGAAGGATGTGAGGAATTAGGAATATGCAAGAATAAATTTTAGAAATAGATTTTTAATTATAATTAGTAAAAGATTTCTTAACATATTGAGCGAATGTTAAGATTGAACTTTCCTTTGTAGCCAAAATTCTCACTCTTTCTTCATTGAAAATTTCCATAAAATTCTTCACTTCAAGTGCTCCTGAAAACTTCACAATGTTCATCTCCTCTCCCTTCGTCACAATTCCCATAACAGGAAAAACACATTCAGAAACATTCACCACCTTATTGTTCGTATCAATCAAACAAAGATTCTCAAAAGGGTCAGGTGCAAGTGAATTTGGTAAAGTTTCGAAATTGGCAGGGTATTTTGAAATAGGTTCGAAATTAGGTCTTTCATCATTGCGTTCTCTCTTGTTACCGGTATTGGTATTAATCCAAAGGTCTGGGCGACGAGAAAGGAGGTTGCTCCCGGGGGTTTTGACCATTGGAGGGAAGAGTGTTTCGTTGAAATCTTGGGCGCGGTATTCTTCTTCAAAAGAGGTGTCAAGTTCGGGAATTTCAGGCATTTCTGCCTTGTGCCGATCGCGATTCAGTTTGATGCGAAGATTCTGGTTAAGACGGTTAGAAAATCTTGTTGTCAGATATGCATTTTCCCCAAAACGGGGATTTTCATACAATCTCTGAAAAAGAGCGTCTGCTTCAGTGGAAAGGTCCATGTCCAAATAAAGTAAATATCTTTCTTGTGAACGTATTTTATTAATTTTGATATCACGAACGACTCCCATTTCTGAGAGAAATTCCTTCACAACATTAACAATCAAGTTCTCATCAAAACGAGCATCCAAAACTTTTGAATGAATAAAGGTAACAAATGTATACATCTTTGTCTTGTTAACTCATAATTATATTATAACAAATACTATCAATTTTTATATTTATAACAAAGCAACTAAAACAAAATTAGTTGGAAATAATTTCAGAGTGTAGAGCAACCTGACCATCCGGAAGACAAACAGGTTGAAGAACAAATCTTTCGTTCCAGACATTTTCAATGATAATGTTTGAATCAATCACATTGGTAGATTTTACATTTTGATGTCCGATTAGATCCATCAAGAGTATTCCTTTTGATGGAGTGGAGGATTCGTCATGAACAATTGGTTTCCAACAATCCCAGGTAGCATCGAATGAAGCACCAACCAGAACTGGCATAGCATATGGACCAAGTAAGGCAAGGAGTCCAGCACTTCCAGCGGTTGAAACTGTTGTAGTTGCAACGACTGCTTCAGCCGCTATAACCGTTTCAGTAACTAGAGCTCCAGTACCAGCTATTGTTGATGCGACAGCCGCACTTGAAGTTGCTGCTGCGGCGGCCGCTTGAGAAGCAGCAACTCCCGCGGCGATACCTTCTGCCATTTCAACAGTTGCGACAATTGCAGCTGCTCCTTCAGTTGCAACAGCTCCTCCTACTGCAATGGCACCAACGCCAGTTGCTAAAGTGATAACCATAACCATTTTTTTAAACAAAGAAAAAAACTTTTATATTTGTAAATTATAAAAATTAATATAAATTTTACTATCAATTTTTGAAAAATTAGAATAATACGGAAGCGATTCCAGCAGTTGCTACACCTTTGCCAATATCTTCAGCAGCGTGACCAAGATCAGTTAAGAAGCTGTGGTGGTGTTGAGGTTGGGGGATTGGAGTATCAGAGTCATCATCGGACGAGTAGTCCATTTAATATATTAGAGAAATTAATTCTTAAATAATTCAAAAAAATATCTTTTTTAACTTATGGATAAAAACTCATTTTCTAATTATTTTTATAAATTAAGTAGAAGTAATTCATTT
>Ga0172363_10002807_pt1 | contig 14096 bp, 2 predicted proteins | sample LakKivs2_kivu2a2_FD_114541 | JGI IMG/M metagenome (GOLD analysis project Ga0172363, IMG submission 114541) | Sediment microbial communities from Lake Kivu, Rwanda - Sediment s2_kivu2a2 | ecosystem: Environmental > Aquatic > Freshwater > Lake > Sediment | place: Rwanda: Western Province, Lake... | reverse complement strand
GGCACGAACTGCACCGGAAACATAACATTCACCGCTTCGAGGATTGCAGAACTGGGCAATAATTCTATAAATGTAAGCTTGCAATGGAGCAACCCAGACCCCGCCGGCCCAGGCTTTGAAAACAAAACGGTTATAATAAACGCGACAAATACAACCGTGGTTAATGTGGCGGAAAATTCCTTGAATTACACCATACCATACGGCGGAACGTCGTATTTGCCCTTTACAACGGAAGATTTCGGAAACACTGGATTATACAACGTAACGTTCAATCTTACCGGAGGCAATTATTCCATAATACGGGACTGGATAAGGTTGAACGGAACACAAATAAACCAGACAAGTTTCTCTGTCCAGAGGCTTTTGGAAAATATGACCAACGTTTCCGTGGCAGTTCCGGACAATTCGAGTTATATGGGCAAAAGCTACTGGGCTTACTTGACAACGCAAGTAAACAGTTCGTACTGTGACCAAAGCTATGAGGACTGCGAAGACTCAATTTTGATAAATATAAACGTCACAGAGCAGGACTGGAGAATCGTTCCGACTACACTGGAAAGACATTTGGTGGGACTTGCCACCAAATTTGGTTCGTTTGCCCTGATAAATGTCACAAACCTGAAGGAGTTCAATTTAACCATTAATGTAACCAAGGAAACGAACGGTTCCCAGTTCTTCAACGTGACTTTAAACAACAGCGGTTCAACGTTACCTCTTCCCTCCTCACCCTTTATAATAACAAATCTTTCAACGGCTTACGTAAACGTAACGTATAACTTGACAGATGCTGATGAAAACGATTCGGGTGTTTATTACATAAACTTGTCCTTCAAAAACCAGAATTCTTCGGCTACGCCGCTATGGGTAAATATAACGAGGATACTGGAAATAAGTAATTTTGAAGTGGATATAATATCCCCTAATCAATCCACTCCGGTTGGTCCAATAAATATCGGAAATGTGATAGAAATACACGCTAACGCGACAAAAAGCGAAAACGAACATATAAGCGAAAACGTGACATGGAAGATATGGATAGGAAACGAAGATTGCACCGTAACGAACTATACGAATGTTAGCGGAACGAATTACGACTGGGTCATAAACTGCACTGCACCGGAAATTGAAGGCAATCCCATAAAAAATGATTTAATTCTTTCAGGAAACTACACAGATCCATTGGGTCTGAGCGTAACGTTTAACGACACGGAAGAGGACGCGATAATTTACGACGACATCACTGCCCCCAAATTATGGAGCATAGAGGTAATACCCTACAACAAAACCTCACCGACGGAGGTAGACGGAGACGAAAACGTGCACTACACCTTGGAAAAAGGAAATCTTACTATAAGAGTTAACGTGACTGAAAACAACGGGACGCTGCCTCTCGCTTGGCTGAACATCTCAGGACCTAACGGTAACACGGTCGGAAATCTAACCCAGTTTGGCGGGTACTGGAACTACACCTACAACATAACAAACTGGGATTCTTCCATTATAGGGGATTACGAAGTAATCGTTCATTTTAGGGATTATGACGGGAACGAAAACAGCAGCCAGAATTACACCATGAAATATTTTGACATTTACAGACCTTTGCAGTTTTATTCAAACTTTACGAACGTTAGAGGAAGTCCCACCGTAAATCTGACTTTCTACAAGCCGGGAACGGATTGGGAAATACACCAGAACTCATCAAAGGACTTCAATCTGACAGCCCATGAAAGGAACTATGACATAAAGGCCGAGCTGTTCAATCAGGAAGTTAAATTAATGAACGTAAATCTTACGCAGACTGCGTTGAACCAGTTTAACGATACGGACAACGTAACCAATCCCTTCAGGTTTGATTACTTCGCGAATGACACGGAACAGGATATAGGAAATATTGAACTACCTGACACGGCCTGGAAGCAGTACAGACTCTTGGGTATAGTGGTTGACCCTAAAAACTTGAGTCTTGACAGCGCGAATTTCACAGTAAATTATACGGAAGCTTTGCAAGAATCTAGCCATCAGTACACGGAAAATGACTTGGAAGCGTTTTACTGCAGTAACTGGGATTACGAAACGAGGACGTGCAGTGATGGAACATTCAGTCATCTGGATACTGGACTTGGTCCATACAACACATCATCCAATGTTTTCAAATTTTCTTCAACCCATTTGTCGGCTTACGTTTTGGCCGAAAGCTGCTATCCGAACAAATGTGGTGTGAGTGTAACGACAACAGTTGCCGGTGGAGGAGGAGGCACTAGCGGCGGTGAAGAAAAAGGAGAAGGAGAAAACGTAACGTCCTTTGAAGTGGATACAAACATGGACACGAGCCTGGGAGATTTGATTTTAGAACAGGGTGAAACAAGGGAATATTGGTTATACATCACGAACAAACTAGAAAAGGAAATAATAGCCCAAATATCCGTAACAGGGGAAATAAAGGAGCTTGTCAGCTTTTCCACGACAAGAATTATGGTTGGCCCTAAGAAATCTGAAAAGATTACTGCTTTCATATCCATCCCCGAAGACCAGGAAGTCGGCACTTATACAGGGACAATTGACATAGAAGCGGAAGGTGAAAAGCGTGAAGTTCCTGTAGTCTTAAAGGTGGTCTCAAGTGCGGAAGGCATGCTATTCCTTGAAGTGAGCGTAATAAAGAGGAGTTTGTATATAGAAGAGGACCTGAAATTCCAGGTAAAACTAAGGAATTTAGGCACTGAAAAAGAATTAAAACCGACCTTAACATATTTAATAAAGGATGGCAAAACCGACGAAGTGGTGAAACAGGAAAAGGAAAATGTTACGGTTGAAAAACTCTTATCATTTACAAAAAGGATGAGTTTGAATGAAACAGGACTTGGAGAAGGGGAGCACATACTTGAAGTATGGGCAGAAGATAGGGGAAAGGCTGTGAGTGCTATGGAAAGCTTTGAATTGGTTAAACCTTTCCTTGCCACAACGCTGGGCGTGACGCTACTTTACACTTTACTCATTTTGTCAATAGTAATCGCGACCTTATTCATAAGGAAATATTATTTAGGCTGGAAGATGAGCAAGGAGGCGACAAAGAGATACATTTTCCCTGTGAACATGAGCAAGATACCGCAAAAAACCGAAAATGCTTTCTGGATAGGAACGATTGCAGGCAGCAGCATAAAGGCCTGGTTGAATCCAGACGACTTGACGACCCACGTTCTTGTCGCCGGGGCAACGGGAGCCGGAAAAAGCGTCGGAGCGTCCGTCATTGTAGAGGAGGCGCTGGAACAGAAAATACCCATCATAGTCTTTGACCCGACCGCACAATGGACGGGCTTTGTAAGGGGATGTAAAGACGAGAACCTTCTGAAATTCTATTCCAAATTCGGAATGGATGAAAAGAGCGTCAAGTCTTATAAGGGAATGATATTTGAGATGACTGACCCCAAACAGAAGATAGAATTCAAGGAATTCATGAATCCGGGAGAAATAACCGTATTCACGTTAAACAGGCTAAAGCCTGAAGAATTCGATGAGGCAGTGAGAAATATCATAAATTCCATGTTTGAGGTAACGTGGGAAGAGGCCACAACGCTTAAGATGATAGTGATATTTGACGAAGTTCACAGGCTTCTGGAAAAATACGGAGGCAAGGGAGGTTACATATCACTGGAAAAGGCCTGCCGTGAATTCAGAAAGTGGGGCATAGGGCTGATAATGTGTTCGCAAGTTTTGGCAGACTTCAAAGATGCTGTCGCAGGCAACGTCTTAACGGACATACAGTTGAACACGAAAAACTTGGAAGACATAAACAAGGCCAAGGACAAATACGGGGAAAATTACGCCAAAAGGATAACCAGGCAGGGCCTTGGCGTGGGAATGATTCACAATCCCAAGTACAATGACGGAAAACCCTACTTCATACAGTTCAGGCCCACGTATCACAATCCTCACAAGATAACTAACGAAGAACTGGAAGATTACAGAGAATTCGCGGAAGAGCTCAAGGAAATCAAGAATATGATTGAAGATATGAAAAAGGCCGGCAAAGAAACATTTGACCTTCAGCTTGAATTGAAACTGGCCGAGGACAAACTCAAACTGGGCAATTTCAGAATGGCTAAGATATATATAACCTCTCTCAAAAAACATTTAAGTGGAGGCGATTAAGTGGCTGACGATATAGATGAAGAACTGGAAAAATTGAAGAAAGACATAGAAGACATAGAACCTGAAGAGAATGCTCCAGAAGAAACTCCGTCAGAAGAAAAGGAAAAACCAAAGAAAGGGGGATTTTTTGGAAAAATCAAGAAAAAAATTAAGAAAGAAAAACCACTTAATAAAGAAGGGACGATAAAGAAACCTGAAAAGAAAGAGGAAATAAAACAGAATATCGTCATTCATTCTTTTCCCACTGAAGAAGATAAAACGGTAGGATACAATGAAAATGTTATAAGCCCGGAAGAATTCAAGGAAATTGAAGAACAAGAGAAAACGGAAGAAGAGTTGGAAAAAACGGATTTAAAAACCTCGAAAAGAAATATTTCTGAATTAAGCGAAATTGAACAGATAATGATGAAAATTGAAAGACTGGAAGGCAGAATTGGTGCAATGGATGAGACGGACAAAACAATTCAGGAAAGAATTTCCAACCTTTCTGAAGAGGTAGGAGAACTAAGATCTTCCATTCTCGAAAAGGAAAAGATTTTGAACCAGATTGAAACCGATGCCAAGAAAGTTACTGATATTTTTGAGGAAATAGAACCCGAGAACTTCAGAAAAGAACTGGAGAAGAAGGAAGAAGAGATATTGAAAAACCAGGCACAGATAGAGAGTCTGATAGCAAAGTACAAGGAATTGAAAGAGAACATAGAAAATATACAGAAAATAATGGAAAAGATAAAAAGCTTTGAGAATCTTGTGGACATGTCTGAAAAAATAAACGAAAAGTTTTCTCAAATAGAAGAGAACAAAAAATACACTTCAAGACTTGCAAGCAAGGTGGAAAACATATTTTCCGAATTAAATAACAGAATGAAAGAATTCAAAAGCTCTGTAGAAAAAATAGAGATGAATGACGAGACTATAAAAGAGTTGATGAAATCGGTAGACACGATGGAAATAAAAGTGGAAAAAATCGTAACGAAAGAAGAATTGGAAAAAATTGAAAAGGAAATCAAGGAAGAAATAGAAAGCAATAAAACCGAACTTGAAGACAAGATATATGACCTAAAAGATTTTCTTGAAGATATAGTATCTGAAGCCGGTGGCGTAAATATTCTTAAGTCAAAAAAAGTGATGCCTTGGAGAACGGAAATAGAAAATAAGATGAATGAAATCGAAAAATTGGTTAAGAATTTCAAACCGGATTTAAGTGCAACAAAACTGGAAAGAGAGATAGAAGAACTGAAAAGGAATTTAAAAGAAATCAAATCTGAACTTAGGATAAAGGAAAAGACTGTAAAACAGATAGAAACGCCGAAAGCAAAAATCTTTGCGAAAAAAGAAGAAGAAAAACCTTTGATAAGGGAAACACGTACTGAAAAAACCATACCAATAAACATAGAAAACTGGATAAAGGAGAATTTGAACAAAGGCTATTCTTTGGATGAACTCAAAGAATCGTTGAGAAGAGGTGGATATGACCCTTCCTATGTGGACATTTTCTCCGCCAAAAAACCGTCCGGCTATTTCAAATAGCATAATTTCGCTATGCCTATCTTCCTTATTTTTATCTTTCCCGCGCCTTCCAAGTGGTAGACATACTTTGTCGTGGTGTGCCTGTGCGCGCCTACGGCTTCGGCTAAGTCTAAAATCATCGTCCCTTCCGGATGTTTCTTCAGGTATTCTAGAATTTTATTTTCTACCTTCATCTTCTCGTCCTCCAGATAGCTACCAAAATTACAGTTACCAGTAATGCCACTATTACTAGTATCCAGACGTATGGTACGGACGACTCTTCTTTCTCAACAGTAAACGGTTTGCTTGAAACGGCTTCTCTGCCCACGTATTTGGCCAAAGCTTCAAAGTTATATATCCCAGATTCAGCATCTTCAGGCAAAGGAAGCGAAAGTTCTCTTTCTTCACCCTCGTTTACTGCGAAGGTATCAGAAGCCTCAACCAGAACATTGTTTTCTCTGTCTTTTATGGAATAAAATAAAGCCACGTCAACCTTTGCTTTCGGTCCGCCCACGTTCAGCATGTTCAGTACTGCCCTTATCAAATTCCCTGGCTTTACTCTTTCGGTCAATAATTTTATGGTTATGTCAAACAAAGGAACATAAACGTGTGTATACATCTCTGTCTTGATTTCTTTTCCGGTGGTTGGGTCGAAACCTGATATTATCGTGGGTAAGGTCCACTGACCTCCGCCTATTATCGTTACGTTGTACTCTATGGTTATATTCTCCTTGTCATAGAGATACGTATCCCATTTTGGAGTTGAATTGTAGGTGAAGTTGTAGAGGTAAACGGAAACCTGAGAACCATCTGGTAGTGTGTTTATTGAGAAGTTTTTGACGAGATAGTCTGTTCCATTCGTTAAGCTTTGCGAACCTTTAGTTGTGTTTACATAAGTCACAGTTATGTTATCCTGACTCAAAGGCGATGCTCCTGGCGGAACATAATCCGACACGTAAATTTCTCCAATCGGTCCACCTCTCGCCTCAATGAATATGCGAAAAGTTATTAGTTGTGTGTTTCCTATATCTGGAAAATAGAAGTCTTTCCATCCTCTCAGTAAGGTCGCAGCTGCATTTATACTAAAATTTTCTTGAACCGACTTCTGGTTATTGGAAACATCCTTTGCCGTTGCATTTGTCCACATCGTCCTTATTTCGTCAAGTTCCATTTGTGAGGAGTTCATCAGATAGTTCAGTCTTATTGTATCGTTTTCCTTTATGTAACCGCCAACGGAACTGTTTGTGACATTTACTGAAACATATTTGTTTGTCGTTCCTCCAGGTATCACTATTGAAACGCTTACACTGCCTGTTATTTCCGTCGTTTGCGAGGAGGAATAGTTTATGAAATAAACCTTCACTTGCGAGGCAGAGTAGTTTATGAAGTCGTATGGAATTTCGTCTGTTACGTTTAACTGGTATACATCAATCGAAGTTCTGTTTATTTTCACATCAGTTGTCACATTTACCGTTTCGTTTTCCATTACTACCAAAACGTTTGGTATTAACGCTTTTGTTATGTCCATTTCCACGATGTGTATGGAGAACCATTGCTCGGTTGAGTTCGTGTTTCCAGCAGTGTCGTTACAATAAAAAACAACATGATAAGAACCGTCTGATAATGTATCGTTCAGCTTGTAGAAGTGTGTCGCGGAATCGTTGCTCATCGTCACGTTTGTCGCTCCATTCAAGGAGTAACCACACCAGCTTCCTGGCTCGTTGAGCGAAACGTTGAACCAGATTGTGTTGTTTGGATACGTTATGTTCTGCGGACTTTGAATGACTATTATTGGAAAAGTTGTATCCAGAATTAAGTTCCTTGTAGAATTTTTCATCAATCCTATTTGATCTATTGACCATGCAGCATAGCTGTAGTTTCCGTCAGAAAGTGAAGTGAAGTTGTGCTTAAGTCTGTAAAGTCCGTTGTTGTATGAAGCATTGATTTCCTCGCTTGATAGAGCCCTGTTGTACAACCGGACCTCGTCTATGATACCGTTGAAATTGCCATAATTACTTGTATAAGAACCTATTCTCAATATATCAGTTGAAACGAAAATCGTATCAATTATTGGAGAAGATGTTTTGTTCAATACTCCATCTATGTATATTTTAATTGCAGAACCATTGTAAACCCCGACCAATTGGTGCCAATTGCTATCCAAAACATTTGCACCTGTGTCTAGACCATACCAACTGCTGTTGCTCGAGTTTCTAATTATCATCCCTACGTTTGGATTGCCTGTATCATTATAAACTCTTAAACCGTATGAAAACGGTTTTGCAACCACGTAAATATTCTGGGAAATGTTCTGTTTATTTGTACCATTTATCCAAGCCTCGATTGTAAGATTAGTGGTTATACCAAATTCCGAGTCGTTGCTGCAGTCCAAATAATCATTAAAACCGTCAAATTTCAATGCATTTCCGTACTTTCCCGTGGTTATGTTGGAAGCGTTCAACCCGCTTTGGAAAGTTCCGAAGTTGTTGTAGGTGGAGTTGTCAAAAATTCCGGTAGAGTTGTAGTAGTCGAAAGACCAGTAGCCTCTCAGACTGTAATTCCAGTCAAAGAAGGCTGATGTGTTTAAATCGTCGATTATTGTTGCATTCAAATAAACCCAATTATAATTCCAAATAGCACCATCAGAAGGAGTTGGATTTTCCCATATTATTATTGGTTGGTTCTCTTTCACTTTTATCTCGTGCTCCGAACCTAAGTAAATCGTGAAGCTTGGCAAAACGCCAGAAGAATCTGTTTTCAAACTGTAAGCAAGGACCGAATTGTTGTAAACATTATAATAATCGTTTACTGCCAAGTCGCTTACATTGTAGGTCACCGTGATTTCAGTCCCGCTGGAATTAGTGTCGTTCCACTGAACTAGGGTCTGATTCCAGTTTATTAGCTTCCTTGTAAGGGTCGCCGCGGTGCTCAGAGAGGTTTTTAGCCAGATTCCACCGGAAGACTGATTGTTGTAGTTGAACTGCTGTGTACTGTCGCCAAAGTAAATCTGCCTTGCAGCAGTGAAGTTGGTGTCGCGGAAGGAGTTGTTATAGCTTGTGTCATGAAGATAATAATCTAAAGTTGAAGCTTTTATTGAGCCTCCAGTAATGTTGTTGTTGGAACTAGCCCAGATATCAATTGCACGAGTATTATACGCTGTTACGTTGTTGTTTGAAATGATATTGTTTGAGCTGGCGGCGGCAATATATAATGCCCAATTATTTGCTGTTGCGTTGTTGTTGGTTACATTGTTATTTGAACTACCAAAAATAGAAATTGCATAATAACTATTTATTGCTGTTGCGTTGTTGTTGAATATTGTATTATTTAAAGAATTAATTATTTGTATCGCTACACTTTCATTTGCTTTTGCATTGTTGTTTGATATTATATTGTTGGAACTGGAATCGAGATAAATTGCATTATAACCTAATATAACCGTGTTGTTTTGTATATTTCCGTTGTTCGAACTGCTGTAGTAAATTCCGTATTTACTGTTGATGTCGCTCCCGTTTATCACACAGTTCTTTATGGTTACGTTATCGAAGCCGGTGTTGTTTATACTATAGTTGCCTGTTGTCTGAAGATAGTGGTTCTGGCAATCTAAAGTTATGGAAGAAGCGTTGATGTAGAGAATCGTACCTGTGCAACCAGTTATATCTCGGTCAAGATTTACGTTTGAATTTACATAATCTCCACAACTCCAATTCTTTTCAACTTTTATCTCGTGTTCCGAATCCAGATAAATTGTAAAGTTCAAGAATCCTGCCGAGTCGGTCCTTATTGTGTAGGCAAGGACAGAATTGTTGTAAACTTTGTAGAAAGTGTTGGCATATAAGTCATTCATTTTGTAGGTCGCAGTTATTTTCGTGCCGCTGGTGTTAGTGTCGTTCCACTGGACTACATTTTGATTATATGAGGTTAGTTTTCTTGTAAGTGTCGCCGTGGCGCTCACAGAGGTGTTTAGCCAGACTCCGCCAGTGGTGGCATTGTTGTAGTTGAACCAACTTGTGTTATCGTAAAAGTAAATATCTCTTGGAGCTGTGAAGTTGGTATTTTGGAAGGAGTTTGTACTACCTATATTTTGTATGAAATAATCATAAGACTGGTCTGAAATTACTGAACCGCCAATAACATTTGTATAATTTACTGCTGAGCTCATTGAATATAATAATATACCGTAAGCTGAAGCCCCGGTTGTAATTATATTATTATTTAAGATTTTGTTGTTGGAACTTGAGCTTGTATAACCTTCAATTTGTATTCCATGCGCCATACCTTGAGTTGTTGATATATTGTTGTTGGATATGGTGTTATTGGAAGAGGATACTATATAAACGGCAATAGTACCAAAACCAGTAGAATTAATTTTGTTGTTGTATACGGTGTTGTTATAAGACGAATCGATTAATACTCCCAACTCATCGTTATTATAAGCAGTAAGGTTATTGTTGAAAATATTGTTGTTGGAAGAGGATGTGATGTGCATCATATATGAAATGACTGCGCTTACGTTGTTTTTTGAAATATTATTACTGGAAGATGAAGAAAGATAAATTTGAGTATTGAGTGTGTTGTTTTCTATATAACTATTGTTGCAATTGCTGAAATAGATTCCTGAATTTTGTTCATCATTAGCACTCATATTTATCCTGCAGTTCTTTATGGTCACGTTGCTGAAATTCGTATTGTTTATTGCTGGTACGGGTCCGCTGGCACTGCTCTGTAAGTAGTGGTTCTGGCAGTCAAATGTTATGGAAGATTTATTTATGTATAGGATTGTTCCCGTGCAGCCGGTTATGTCGTGGTCCAGATTTGTGTTGTTGTTTACATAACAACCACAATATGGTGATGTTAAGAAACTATATTCTTCTGAAACGTTCCAGTTGTTGTTAGTATCATTCGCATATATTTTCCATCTTACTAAACAACCCGCGACTGAACTTACGGTTCTAGTGACATTGGACCAGTTTTCTGTTCCTGAAAATGTTCCATTGGTTAAATTAGCGAAAGAACCAGTACAGTTATCAAGGCTGAAAATATAACTACTCAAGCCAATATTATCTGTCCATCTCAATCTGAATTCCACAGGTTGACCGGCAACCGTTGAATTGGTTGAATTATCCCAATATTTCGGAGGACAGAGGTTGTTGTTGCAGGTTCCGCTGGTTGTTCCTGAGCAGCCTGTCTGCGCTTCGGAACAGTCGCATATGGTTCCTGTGGAGCCGTCTGTAGGATTGTTAGGACAGTATTGAGAAAAATCTTTACATTTTCCCCTTCCATCACATCTTGCATCCGCTTTCGAAGTGTCGTTCCTGTAAAAACATTCCAAACTCAACCAGCCCCAGTAGAAAGGGATTGGTGCGTCACCGTCGCACTCAACGAGATCACACTGGTCGAAATAGTCCTGATCTTCAGGTTGATCGGCACAGTTTCCCTTTCCATCACATTCCTTACAAGTTGCAGTGCACGTGTTTAATCCGACAGTATCCTGTTCGTGTTCTTTTATTATAGTACAAGACAAATCTTCCTTGCCTGCCGGACATTCCATGCAAGTTTGGCATGCAGCTTCCATACCCTCCGAGTCCCCAGGAATCCAACTCCCTACACCGTTGCAGTATTTGCTGTTTCTAGTTCCGCTGCAATACTCGTCGCACTGGTTTTCCGGGTAACCGCATTGAACAGAACTGTCTATGTCCCGGCACAGCCAGTCGGAGTTTCCATTAGTACCTAAACTGCAAGTGCTTCCTTCGTAACCCTGGTGGTTCGCACTGTCTTCCGAGCATTCTCTAGTGGAAGCCGCGCAGTAATAGCCTGAAGAGTCAATTTCCCTCCTACAGTTGTTCTGCACGCACTGGCCACTTCCCGTGCAGTTCGTACCCTCGTCTATGTCGCAGTTTGCCATTCCGTCGCAGGCGCAGTCGTCGCTCTCGCAGCCCGCACCTCCAAGAATTCCATGACACTCAGCCGGATCCTCGGTCCCGCTTGTAACGTTGGAATTACAGCTAAGGTCGCCCTCGTTATTGGCGGCGGTTCCACCACAAACAATGCAGATGTTACAAGCAGCGTCAACGCCGTTGCTGCTTCCCGAAACCCATGTTGCCGCACCGTTGCAGTAGTGGTCTGCATACTCATCACACTGGCCGGTGGTGCCAGTACCGCACTGTGCTCCTCCCAAGTCATATCCCTTGCAAATATTAGAAACTCCGCCTGAATCAAAGGTTTCCCCTGTGTCATATCCTACAGGGTCTCCGCTTCTGGAACATTCTTTGCCAGAAGCGGCGCAGTATCTGGCGACCAGAGCTGTTATTGAATAGACGCAATTGTTGGAAGCGCAGGACGAATTCGATGTGCATGAAGCTCCGTTGCCTTTTGTATAGCTAATCCTCAAAGTCGGTCTTTTGGTTGAATCGGTCGTGTTTTCGGTTGAAACGAAATTGGCTGCGCGAATAATTAAGGTGGTTTCGCCGTTATCCCTTATCCTCCAGCCGTAATTGGTGCAGGTTTCATTTGCAAAGCATTTCACGTCGTCCGTAACGGTATAGTTCATCCAGTTTCCGGGGGTGGCAGGCACGGTGTCCGTAGCTGTATCAGAGGCTGCAAGACTGGGTTGCGGATCCCAGTCCAGCGTTTCTTCATCCCAAGAACTTGTTATTCTACGACATCCGTGAGTACGGCCGCCGGGGTCGTAGGAATACATCGCAAAGTAGTAAACATCCAGATAAGCGCTGGTTACCGTGCCGTTAATCAGGCCAGAAGGCATGTTGAACCATATAAACATCCTGTTTATTTGATTTAATCTCGGATCTACCCACATATTTTCATCGCTGCCATGAGTGCTCTCCGGAGCTGCTTCCGATACGTACGTATCCTCGATTGCCCCGACTATGGTTGTTAAAATTTGCCCTGTATAAACACCTCCGCTTCCGTTGGTCTGTGGATACCAGGAGTAGTCGTAAGGCTCCATGGTTTTTTCGTTCGTTAAAGCGTTGTATAGGTCCAGACGGGAAATGTTGAAAGGCAAATAAGGATAAGGTATGGGCTTGCCCGTGCTCCTCAGCCTATATTTTAGCCCTGTTACGTTTAGCGGTTCATTTTCCAGAATAAGGAGAGCTGATGCGGATACGTGAGGCGTTGAAAAGGAAGTCCCGGAATCAGTGCTTATGTCCGTGGTTATGTCAACTCCCGGAGCGAACATGTCTAAGGTCGGGTGTATGGAGGAAAATGAAGCTATCTGGTCGTAGTCGTCCGTCGCCCCGACTGAGAAGACTTTTGAGCCGCAGGCCGGAGCTTTAAGGGATATGTCACCATCATTGCCTGCCGCAGCCACGACAAAAATACCTTGGTCGAAAGCCTGGTTTGAAAGGTCCGCTACTAAGTTTTCGTCACAAAAACCATCGTAGGAGCCTGAACCTATAGAGAAGCTTATCACGTCCGGGTTTTGGTCGATGCACCATTGCAGTCCCGCCAAAACGTCTGACTCGTAACCTGTTCCTTGATCGTTCAAAACCTTGGCCACGTAAAGGCTGGCCTCGGGAGATATTGACTTTATCACTGCCGCGACTTTTGTTCCGTGGCCATAGTTATCCTCAGGCTCATTATCGTTGTTTATGAAATCATAACCATAGGAATAATTGACCAAAGAAGAATCAACACCTGAATCAAGCATGCAGATCGATTTTCCTTGGCCTGTCAGTCCGAACTCGCTGACGGACTGGTTCCATCTTATTATAGGAAGAGACTCGCTTAAAAGAACATCAAATTTTTCATCCAATTTTATCTCAAGTATGTCTGTTGAATTCTTTATTTGGTCGAAAAATTCCTTGTCGATTAAAACTGATACGAAATTAAATTTCTTCAACTCCCTGACATAACCTATTTTCTTTGCTTTCTGATACAAACCTTCCTTAAAGAATTTTTTATATGATTCATCATTTTTTATTTTTATTATAACCCTTACCTTTCCCTTTTCCAATAGTTCTTCTATTTTCGGGTCAAGTTTAACCAAAGCTTTTGCTTCTTCCGATTTTTCCAAATAATAGCTGAGTTCATCTATTTTTAGAGTAACGTTTTCTAATTCAAATTCCAGTTTATAAGAACTGTCGGACAAATTCTCGACAGCTAGTTCGCACGTCTCCATGCATTCGTCCTCGAAGTAAACTGTAATAGGTTCTATAACATTTTCTGGAACTGTGGTTGTTGTATTAACTGTGCTGGTTTCATTTATCGTGGAGGTGATTTCAGAAGTTGTTGTTTGGTTTTCCGGAACTATAGTTGTAGTGGAGGAAGTCTGGTTTTCTTCTACAGTTGTTGCGGTTTCGTTTATTGTGGTGGTAATGTTTTCCCAGATTGTCGTTGTTTCCTGAGTAGTTGTGGTGTTAACGGTTGTAGTTAAGTTTTCCTCTGTTGTAGTGGTTGTTTCCCCTACTGTAGAAGTGGTT